>Ga0123355_10014225_pt1 | contig 12431 bp, 5 predicted proteins | sample TergutEmb28metaG_3_FD_89872 | JGI IMG/M metagenome (GOLD analysis project Ga0123355, IMG submission 89872) | Embiratermes neotenicus P1 segment gut microbial communities from Petit-Saut dam, French Guiana - Emb289 P1 | ecosystem: Host-associated > Arthropoda: Insects > Digestive system > Gut ...
CTTGTTTTGTTTGTCGGTTATTGTTTTGGCGAGATTATGTGTATTTGGGACAGCTATGTCTATCAAAAAGGTGTTCTTTGTTTTCTTATTCATAAAAGTTATGCCAGGTCGATTAAAAGGTATTGTTTTGTCCGTAAGTATGCTGCGATTACAGTACAGCTTGAAATTTTCATTCTCCAGTACATTGGCTGGTTAGTACTGATAATACGGACTTTTATCGACAATAATAATAATAATTATTATTATTATTATATGGATGTCTCTTGTCACAGGCCTTTTCAGCCTGGTACTTCTCTTGAACCAGCGGTGATCCCCACCGCTCAGGCTTCAAGCTTCACACTGCAGTACTTTCCGTATTATGTGTGATATTCCAAGTATAGCTGTGTTTTGTAGTGATTCTATCGAGTGTTTTCCTGGTACAGCTTCCAAATTTTTCCTTACACTTCTCGTTACTATTCCAGTGGCTCCAATTATTACTGGTATAATCGTGTATTTCAGGTTCCAAATGTGTAATCTCTCTATAAATACGTGTAACTCTTGTATTTTAACGTCTTTTCCGTTGCCTTTTCATTATTATTATTATTATTATTATTATTATTATTATTATTATTATTATTATTATTGCAGTTGCAGTTGCACGACTTGGCAGTCGTGTTAATTTCCCCCACTATGCCGGGGCCTCCTCATTATCGAGGCTTCACGATCACACTCAGACACACTACAATCGGTAGGACTCCTCTGGGCATGAAATGAGCCCGAAGCAAAGGCCTCTACGTGATATCACACAACACTCACAAGACACAAACCTCCATGCCCCCGGCGGGATTCGAACCCGCAATTCCAGCAAGCAAGCGGCCGCAGACCCACATCTTAGACCGCGCGGCCACTGGGATCGACAATGTTAGGGCTTACAGACGGGAATTTACCTATAGCTACAAGTGCTTGTTATCCTTTTGCTGTAGATAACGTTTTGTGAGTTCCCTCCCTGTGTATTTTCCAATATTGCTCCTAAATAATTACATTTATCTAGTACATCAATATTGTCCGCTTCTCCAGCTCTCGTTGCCTTCAATTTCCTTACTTTTTCATAAACTACCTAAAATTTGTTCATATTACATACCAAATTCCACCTTTTACAATATTTCTGTACTAAGTCAATTTTCTTCTGCAGTGCACGGCTTGTAAAACATGAGAGCACAAGATCACCAACGTATAACAGTCCCGGAATTCTTAAACCTCTTATTACCAGAGCACGCGTGCCTTCTGCACCAAGACACTCTACAGTAACATTAACGAAAATGTTAAATAAATTGACCGATCTTGGAACAAGGATTCGATTCCCACCAGGGGCATGGATGTCTCTTGTGAGTGTTGTGCTGTGTCAGATAGAGGTCTCTGGGACGGGCCTATCACTCGTCCAGAGGAGTCCTACCGAAAGCGTTAATCCTGTGATCTCGAAACCTGAACGATAAGGAGGCCTAGACCTGCTAGTGTTGTCGAGCCATGAACAGAAATTAAATTATTTGAAACTCAAACCGCAAGTTTGCCTTGGCCATCTTACTTGCGGAGCACATCTGGATACTTGAGTCTCTCTCTCCACGCCCCACACAAAACTGTACATTGAGCCAAACGTCACTGTGCACCTCCCGTAGACAATGCTTACGTATATATTCAGAGATTCCCTATACATCAATAGTCACTTTTCTCACATTTACTTAAGTTACAACAAACTCTGTGACTTAAGAAAGTCTTAATTAAGTACGACAAACTTCACGTAGTCCATAAAACTAAGAATGAGGCGTCTTGAAAAATAATATTCTGTATTAGGCAGTTTTATCCTTTACGCTATAGGTGCACAGTGACTTTTGGCTCACTTCGTATATATATTGATATATTGTTTTATATAACTTATCGTATTTTCATATAACCCTCTTTTTTCTCGTTGGATCATCGACTGAGATAACTTGTGCTCACGAAAAAAGCTTGCAGAATTATGACTTTCTAACACAAGCAGCATCAGGCAACCCAAATTCGTGCTCGCGTTGGCTGAGGTATTATCAACATCATCCCGTCTGAAACACGGATTTAACACTGCTTTGGAGGCATCATACTGTGTACATGCCTATGACATCATCAGCATTTCAGAGCTCCTGTGTGCTTTTATGGTTCCGTGGCATTAACAAAGAGCTTTCACGTGGGAGAGGTACTTGATCTCTGATGGCTAAATTACAATATCTGTTTGTAGAACCATGAAAATGTTTGCATAAAAAAGTTTTTCCCCTGAATATTGACAATTTTAAATTACAAAATGGGCCACAAAGTGGCTGCTAAGTATTTGCACTATTGATAATGTATTTTGTGTCTTGCTGTGTCAGCATTACTGAGGTACTTATCAAAGTACAGAGGACTCCAGATACAAACTCGTCCACTAACCGTACAGAAACTGAATGACACAGCTTGAGAGCACATTTTTACGTTCTTTTTAAATGTGTTTGAATATAATGAGAGTTTTTCTAATGTAAACAAGGTGCATAAAATTTATTCTTCATGTTCAATTTGAAGTCTACCTGTCCAACAGTGCCACATCACTACAACCTAAAATATATATTCAAGACTGCTTCTGTCCGTACGATCACAAAATGATGACACGAGTGAAAAAATTGGTATGAGATCTTCATTCTTTTGAGACGTTGTGCTGTCACTGAGGGTTTGTTGCCCGCCGTTTGGGGACCGTGCGGTGGCCTCATATTCAAGCGTCTAGCCACAGCGCGGTCTCGGAGCACTGGGTGGCAGACCCCTGGTGATGGAGCGCGGTGTCCTAGAACAATGAAAATCTCGCATGCTCCGATTTTAACGCAAAAATTGGTAAGATATGTGACACATATTAGTGCCACTCTCTCAGTCAGATTTTTGTTTACTCAGTTCACGTAACTGGTCTTCCAAAAAGACATTCTTGTTTTCATTGTAGCAATCATGACACTTAAGATTTTGTATTTAATACTAACAATTTTTTAAAAAATATATCTTCAGGACAACAATTTGCATTCAACATGCTGAGGAAATTCTAAGCAACCAGAAGTTCACCCTAGAACAGGCCATTAAGGACCACATAAGAGACTAGAGGTGTACCTGTACTCTTTCTTTAACCTCACCGTTAGATGTGGTAGATGGTGAACGTCACACTCCGGCCGCTTTATTCCCGGGAAAGCGAACCGGTGCCCATTGAGCAGGAGACTGTGTGGGCCGCAAGGCCGGTCTGGACGGGTACGGAAATTCTCGCCCCCCCCCCCCCTCCGGGTTTCGATCACCGGACCGTCCGTCTCGTAGCGAGTTGCTATACGGACTGAGCTATCGCGGCCTATCAAACATTTGTAGCAGTGTAACTATGTTAGTCTTATCATGTATAAAACGTTGGCAGTGACGGTTAGAACGTACATTGCCCGCTGCCAGTCACACAGGAGTGCTCTTAATGTAATTCATTACAGCTGTCCAATAGAATGGGATATGGTTTCACAGCCACTCATCGTTGTTCAGTTCTACATTGAGGAAGTTCAATCCATAAATGGACAGTCATACATAAAGCATTACCTTTAAAGACAGTACAGCCGTGACCTTAAGCTAAGATTTCCATCCGTCTGCCGAGGGATAAATTTCAACTGATGTTTCAAGAATGATATGGGACCAAAGTACGTTAAACAAGATTTATTTTTCCTCCCCCCACTCTTTTCTCCAGATTTCCAAGCACAATTTACTTACTTCCATACAGTTCCTGTCATTATGCAATATGGGCTTCGGCGAAAGTCTCGCATAACTCTACGGTTCTCCTTTGTATTATGATAGCGAACACCATACATCAGCACTCCCTCCTGTCTGATTTCAGAAAAACACCGTTCTACGTGCACATGGCTGCCCGAGTTACGTTGTCAGCCCAGCTCGCTGACCAAAGGCCAGCAATTTTATGAAAATAAATTGCTTTATACACAGTTCTCTTAATTTTTGCGAACTATATCTCTCAAGTTCCACCATTCAGATCCGGCGAGATCACGTGTCAGCAGATTATTATTCTACTACAATTTAGTTTGTATTCATTAATAAGCAGGAACACACAAAATTCATTTAATTTGCTAAGTTATGTTTTATTAATTCCAGATTTCGTTCACGTCCCTCTTCTTCCGTAGAGCCCACAGTAACATACGAAGGGTTATTTATAATACATGTGAAGCTATCTGCGTGGAACTGTAGGAAAATCATATGCCGTTTGCAGCTCGAAGTATTCATGTAGCTGCGAGAACTGCCTCGTTAATGAAACAGGAATTACCTAAATGCACAGGACATATACATTGCAAACATATGCGATTTAAGTGGCCGGAATATTCAGGAAGGCCGTTCTATAATTATATATTTTACTGCACTGTTGTCCGGCTAGGTGTAGATGGTAACTACAGATTTATATTTATTCGTGCTGGCGCATAAGGTAAACAGAGTAACAGAGAAGTATTACTCAATCTGACTTTTACGAACATCTTACAAATGAAACATTCGCTGTCTCAGCAGAAACAGCTCTAACCCAAACAGACATAAACGCCACATATATTCTTGCAGGATATGAAGTCTATCGTACAAATAAATGTTTAATAAAAAAAAGTTGTATATATAAAATGTGTGCTTTGATTTTTTCTGCCACGTATATCCGAAAATTTCTGATTCTAAGAAGAATTCAGTGAGAAACTATCATAAATGTGCACAAGTCTTCACGTAAAATACTCGTTATTCTTGCCAGATTTTAATGAAACTTGAACTTTCTCGACAGATTTTCAAAAATTGCTCAAATATCATATTCCATAAACATTCTTCCAGTGGGAGCCGAGTTGTTTCATGGGGACAGACGAACAGACAGACAGACAGACAGACATGAAGAAACAAATAGTCACCATTCGCAATTTTTCGAACACGCCTAAAAAACGAATTAGTTGAAACTGAGTAGGTAAATAATTGCTGTTTCTTCCGACAGCCAACCAAAATACATAAACATACTCGTTGGGCAGAACGGATAATTTTTAGTGTTACACTGGACTTTAAGGGGTTAATTCGCATTCAACGCGACCGCAGCCTATTACACGACAATGTAACATGTAAATTAGGTTACACAATAAATGCGAATACACGAATGCGGAAGTAGAAGCGCGTGTCGTGTACAAAGATGCTTAATATTACGACTATATTTAAGAATTACTAAAGGCTGTAATATATGGCAATTAGCTTTAAATACAGCGAATTCCTGGAGTACGCGAAACTAAAGTACAAGTATAGATTTGCGAGAGTAATAGAAACAAAACGAAACAGAAAAATATGTTCAGTTCATCGATAACAATTTAGAAACTTTTCAAGTAAGACAGATAAAACGTAAGACACTGTTTAATAGATTATTATAAGCTTTATTAATTCCAGCGAAACTTACGCATTAACGCATTCTCTGATAATGGTTCAGTCGTTTCAGCATACCTGCTAATTTAAGATTCGAGATGTAATGTTTAATTTTATACACACGGGGAGTTCGTTAGTGGTATAATTCGATTGTGGTTAGTGGGATTCATTATGACAAGTAAGTTCTTAAAAAAATGGCAAACTTAGATGCCAAAATGCAGACAGAATTAGAGGCCAAAATTAAAATGATACCATTCGATAAAAAAAATAATCTCAACAATTTTCATACCATAAAGAATAATTCTCAAAATAAAGTAAAAACAGGGTCCAATATCACCATAATCCCAACCGCACTGCGACACACCCAGTAGCGGTACAGCCCGACAAACTGCAGGTGACACGGAGAAGATGTGACTTGAGATCAGCTCAGACGACGGTAGCTGCTTTCAGAACGATCCCATTCAAGCTCTCTGAAATCTTGACACTAATTGGTCAACACATAGATACTCCTGAAGCTCTGAATACTATTAGGGAAGTATTGTAACCAAGGGCCATTAACGTGATGGATCTGTCGGCCCAGGTACCCACACGGCCTCGTGTTCGCTTATTTGCCTGTTAGGCACTGGAAATTACAGGAACATTATTGTATTTGAAACACATGATTGGCCACTTCCTGTCGCAGTTCATTGTATGTACGAGACTAGCGAGAACTCACGACAATATTCGTGGCAGGCATTCCACCAAAAGGACAAATTCGACGGCAAGAGGACAAAACAAATCTTCATCTTTAAATAAACCGAGTGTGGGGTCTGTTTCTCCAGCATAGGCCCCAAACAGTTACCAGGGTCACAAAATTCACTTCATGTAGGGAATATGTTCAGCGTTATTTACCATCTTTCGATGGGTTAATCATTGCCACTAAGGATTCATCAGTTATTTAGTCTCAAAAATCAAACTTTTTACCACACCGTTTATCTATGAGTTCCGTACGATTCTTTAAAAAAAATAGCGATTGTTTCCCTACACAACATTAGGTGATTAGACTTTGTAATGGAGACGTACCGCTTGACCTCTGTCAGAAGGGAACTGAATTTTTATGTTACTGCCTAGGCCAATTTCACCCTTCAAGGGGCTAATCGCAGCCTTCTATAAGCGCGTGTCGTACAGTACCTCGCAGAAAACACAGCCGCATGTAGCTCCAGGCAATGAAGGTACATCAAGCAATTCCAAACAAAACCACGCAACACTAATTACTTGGAATTTCAGACTATCTCAATTACAGGTACACAGGGCACAAGATTGCAAAAAAGAGTGATATATTCAGTGAAGGAATGCTACGTTGTTGCTAGGTGGCTGGGTCGATACAGACGATAATTAGGTTTCTGCTGTTAGTAAAGAGGTCACGACATTCAAGTTAATTGAGACAAAGAAACGATACAAGTTACATAATCACCACTTTTGGCTATTTTGTTAATCCCTAGAAGTAATTTCGTAGCTACATGTGTCACCTGCCCTGACACAAAAATTTTACATAGTGTATTTACGTATTTCGTAGGATTCACCCAATAAACAGTGGGCCGGATAGCGCAGTCGGTATAGCGATTGGCTACTGGCAGGACGGTCCGTGGATCGAATCCCGGTGGAAGCGAGAATTTCCGCACCTGTTCAGACCGGCCCTGGGGACCACCCAGCCTCCTGTGCAATGGGTACCGGGTTTTTCTCGGGGGTAAAGAGCGGCCAGGCGTGATGCTGAGCCCTCACCCCCTTCTAATGCCGTGGTCAAGAAAGAGTAGAGCTACACCTCTACTCCCCCTATAGGTCTACGGCCTGTAAAAAGCTTCAGTGCCTGTACAAAGGTGCACTTTACCTTTATTTTACCCAATAAACAGCGATTATCTCGCTAAACAGCATTAACCAATGTCTTTTTAGCGGATGCGTAGTATTTACTGCGAGACAAAAAGATGAAGATGAAGAAGAGAGGAAGAAATGGTTCGGGCTGTTGGTTACCGGTCCTTCACCACCGAGACCCTGGGCTCAATACTAGTCCAGGCCATGTGAGATTATTGAGGGACAAAATCGTACATGGCCATGTTTTTCTCTGAATATTTTGGTTTTTCCCATCAGTGTCCCTAAACGGAAGGTCTTCACACTAATGCGCCCGCCTCACATGACACGTAACGACGAGAACAAACTTATAATCAGGACTTTTTATTGAAACCTAGAACTGTATGCCAGACTGCTCTGGCGCTTTTATTTTCAGGAACACACCTTTCGATATTTCGTTAAATTCTGAATTAAATGTGGTGTGAACATAAGATTAGAATGCAGGTGTGTCAATGTAAATTATTCCATCTGTCGGCGAATTATAATAGCTAACACTCACTTGTTGTTCTTGGCCAGTCAGATGTTCACACTTGACAGAAGCTACTTCTTTATTGATTCCAGTACATACCGGCCCAGCAGTCAAATGTGTAACAATAATATTGCCAGGTGTCACTAAATACTTCACTGACAATGTGTTAAACGAATTAGCATTAAGTATATGAATTTGTGCGGACAGGAAATGTGAGAGGATCGGAAGGACGAATGAAACGACGTGGCCATCGGTCCAGGCACCCGCTTCAAGGGCTCGCTCTTTTAAGAACCAATCTTAGAACTGCCTGCAGATGGACAGTTTATGTGATTCATCAGAAAGACTTTCTGCATGTGAGATTTGTACTGCTTTAGAACTTGATGGCGCCATTTTGCTTCAACGTTGCCAGGGTGATGGAGTATGCCTGATAATCCTTAACTTCTTCGGTCTCGGCCGCCAAGTGTTCTGTTCTGAGCATTATTAGAGGAAATCGGTGAATTTTTACTTATACATTATTAGCAATAAATTTAATTACCTTAAACTTGTTCTTCTTGATTTATTAGTTTGGTGTTGCAGTGAGTCAATATGCGTTTCGTAATCACTGCTCCGACCAAACGGTTATCTCGGGCCAGCTCGGGTTAGTAGGGTGATTAACCCCTGTGACACAATACTTCTCATATCGGAAGGACGAGTGGGCGAAGTATGGGAACTTTCAAATACATTCTTTGAATATCGGGAAGCACTGGACAGGACAGTACTCTGACACTGGTCTCAGGCTTCAAAGCGTTACGGGAGATTTTCTTCCCCATTTCATCTTAATATCTACGTAGTCTACTTACGACAAAAGGGACCATGTATTACATGGATAAAGTCGTAAATGTCTTTATCTGTCTTCTTTCTTTATTGCTTTTTGTCCCTAGACGTTTCCACTTCAGGTGGGTCGTCTAGCAAACAGGCCTCTGCATCTGCCTCCGTCTTCCTCTCCGTCTTCGTCTCTTCAGATTCACCCCATGGTATTCCATTCCTTCATCTGTGTAACACTTAACCCATTCTGTGATTACCATCTTTTTCTTGGTCTTCTAAATGGGCATCTCCTTTATCTGTAGCATTCAGAAATTCTTAAGAATTCTGTCTTCATTTATTCCCAAAACATGTACAGAACATGCCATTCTGTCTGTTCTTCTCAGCCTACATTCCGAAATATAGGTTTATGAGGTCATCACACCACCGTGTGTGTGTGTGTGTGTGTGTGTGTGTGTGTGTGTGTGTGTGTGTGTGTGTGTGTGTGTGTCGGACTTTCACTTGCGAACAAGCCGGTCCATTTCCACAGAAATTCAAACGAACACAAAACTACTGGGACACACTTCCTGCGTTTTAATTTGCCAGCCAGTATTAACATGATGGATGCGTAAATTTATGAAGTGAAAGGGACACTAGCGACACGTAATTTAGGATTCTGAAACGATGTGTGGTAATGGGTGTTGGAATACTGTGCGACTTTCGTTACGGTAAGGTTTTGTTACATGAAAAATAATGACAATTCAACGGAGACAAAGTTTTCTTTAGATTTATGCTTTATTGTGGTAATAAACCACTGGAACCAGAGAAGTGAAATGCGGTACAAAGTTATAACGTAAACATCGTTATATATTATATAAGAAAAACAGGGTTTGTCGGTTCACAATCACAAGCATGGTAACTGCACCCAGCTCTGACGCTATATCTGAAAAAATTAAGGCACAGAGAATTTGTACGTACTTGAGATTTTTGACAGAATTCGAATGAAATAATTGTAAAATCAGAATAATAAACCTGTTAAAATATGAATCCGTGTAACACGAGAGAAAAGCGTAGGTGTTCTGTGCCCATGATTGCTTGTGACTTTCCTCCGTTTCTTTTCCTTTTCACTCTTCTCATCTGTCACAATATGACGTCATCAGCCGACAAAGGGCAACATTTTGCATTGCTGTCACGGAAAACAACAAAGTTTGCCGCGCGTAGAGCATATAAAACAGATAAATTTACTTGCCACTCTTCAGTTTGATTGCATGTTAAAATTACGACAGAATGTGTCTCAGTAATCCGACTGACACAGAGTTGGTATATCGTTCTCGCTTCAGAGCAAACACTAAGATTCTCCAATACATAGAACATATGCCGCTAATTAGGGCAATACTAATAATCGTTGTTTATTGTAAGAATCACACTAAACACAAAAACGCAAGTTGTGAGCAAACCGCGGATTTTGTGTGTTTAGAACAAGTGGTGCAAGCGGTTACCACTGTGCATTACAGGACTACACTAAATGGACTGTTAACTGCAAAAAAAAAGTAAAAGATTCCAGTTTTATTAGTGATCTTTAAACAACAGAAGCTTAATATGACACATCAGAACAGTAGCATAAGTCAGTGACAGAGAAGCAAACTGAAAGTCATAGTACGCTTCGAGTCGCATTACACAGCACTGAGTTAATACACACACACAGTTCTCTCCCTTTTCTTCTTGAAATAAATCTTAGTTTCGCTTTAAATCCAACTATACATCGTTCTGTTTATTTCAGACGGTTTCCATAACAATAAGAAAGGCACAATGAAAGAGTAATCGCGATATAAATACGCCCTTCGCAGCCCCGTAATTTCATTACTTAACTACTGTCTTTTCTTTTCACTGTGAGAAATCGTGTACATCCTGCCGTCTGCATATCCATAAGATTTAAAAAAAAAACGTCTGGATATACTGAAGATAACACGGAAAATTTGACAGTCGTGGTAACCAATGCTGACCGCACTCAATAGTCAGCAAGCATGCCTCGAAAACTCGCTATTCAGTATTTGCTGTTCTCTCTCCCAAGAACACTAAAACAATCTAAAACTCCTCCCCTCCACCATCTCCTCCTCCTCCGCGACTTCTAATTGGGTACTAAAATAAGTCCTTGAGATGTAACCAAAACGAGGAGAAAGGAGTGCTAATACTGTCGTCAGAGAAGAGACGGCCTGCTGATGTTTATGTGAAACCAACGATGTTTATCACAAACCACAATCGTCACAATTCATTACTAAGGAAGTTCGTGCGTTCTCGAGACATTTCTAAACTAAAGTAGTTGTAAAACTTGTTCGTGGGTTTCAAATGCAGAGGCCGAAGCAAAAATAACGCACATGTATTTTACAGACTGTTAAAGACAGAGAAATCTAAGTGGGATGAGAGATGTTCACGGACGTGAAGAATTAAAAGGTAAACCACAAGACCGCGATTCAAGTAAGATCCATATAACTTGAGCCGTTTGTCACTGTACAGGTTCTATTTGGGAATCTGCCAGTTTCTTATCTGTTCAAGAATTTTTCTACTTTCTAGACAGTAGGGCCTATCTTGAGCCACTCTGATCCACTATCCACATGCACACTCTATTTATGCGGCATTAACCTTTCAAGTCTCCTTCTTAAGCTTTGGTCTTCTTAATGGCTTATTCCTCTGTGGTTTCCTTGCCAAAACATCGTGAATTTCTCCTCCCTTCTATGCATGTAACATGTCAGATCACATAATCCTCCAGGATTTATCAATTCTCGTACTATGGTGAACAGGAGACGAGACGAAGCAGTCAGTACAGCGACTAAGCTTCGGCCAGGTTGAATTCTCGGAATAGGCAAGAGATTTTTCTCTCTTTCATAACATCGAGACTAGCTCTGGAGCCACACAGCATCATACGCAATGACCATCGAGGGATTTTTTCCGGGTTTAAGTGGCCAGGGTACGAAGCTGACCATTCACCATGTATTGTCAATGTTAAGAATGCAAGGCGCTGACCTTTACTCCTCCACAAGCTTTAAGAGCGCGTGCACACGGTCTTTGCCTCTACACGTCTGGAGAATAATACATGAAGGTGCTCGTTATGTAATATCTAACATATAGTTAATTCATGCAAATTTTTCTCAGACACGTGCTCTACTGGAATTACAGCTTATTTAAACAGACGTGCACAGCACGTTATGTATGCTAACAAGTAACACACACATTTTCGTAGTTTTTTGAGCAACATGCTTTGCGTCCAAATAAACCACATATCCACCAATGCAATACACACCATCGATTAAGAAAACTGCATTTCCGTTCCTTAGCAACTATGGGCAAGGAATTCACAGTACAGAACTCATCATAAAAAGATTTCATCATTGTGGTGATTAACCCAATTAATTGCTAAATTTTATGCCCGTTGAAAGCATTCTAAACAGCGTATGTACTTTGCGGCTTGCATATTTGTGTGCCTTCCTCACAAGAATTGTCACAACACATATGTTAGTATTATTTATAAATAATTACATAGAAACCAACAATCGTCGCCTCTCTCAATGGCCGAAATGCATGCTACCAGTTCTCACACGGCGAGTACACTGGCCGGTGAGAATCAGAGACTGCAGAAAAAATGACAAGGTTAGAAGATTTGAGAAGAATCCCACTGTCCCCTGCATCTACTGGCCGATTAATGGATCGGCAGCAATGCATGTTGTTTTAACAAAAAAAAAAAAAAAAAAAAAAAAATTTTAAAAAATTTTTTTAAAAAAAAAATTTTAAAAAATTTTTTTTTTTTTATGAAAAAAGTAACTAAACGTAACATTATTGGTAAACTGTATACAAATAGAAGATGAGAGATGAAACTGCA
>Ga0123355_10014226_pt1 | contig 12431 bp, 12 predicted proteins | sample TergutEmb28metaG_3_FD_89872 | JGI IMG/M metagenome (GOLD analysis project Ga0123355, IMG submission 89872) | Embiratermes neotenicus P1 segment gut microbial communities from Petit-Saut dam, French Guiana - Emb289 P1 | ecosystem: Host-associated > Arthropoda: Insects > Digestive system > Gut ...
ACCGTGCATCATTTTGATAGTTGAGTAAAGAGAGACCAACTTGATGTCACTTGCTTTATTATTTCATTATTTAATGCTCAACATGTTTCGGATGTTAATACATCCATCCTCAGGAGCTTGCGATACATCCATCCTCAGGAGCTTGCGACTTATTTCTTGAGTTATTTCATGGGTTGTATTGCTCTGGTTCGATATGTGTTGGTGTTACGTTGTGGTTTGGCTTGGGTGGTGTGGTATCCGTATGCAGGCTGAGGCACTAGTGCTTCAGTCTGCATACGGATACCACACCACCACAGCCATACCACAACGTAACTCCAACACACATCGAACCAGATCTATACAACCCATGAAATAACTCAACAAATAAGTTGCAAGCTCCTGAGGATGGATGTATTAACATCCGAAACGTGTTGAACATTAAATAATGAAATAATAAAGCAAGTGACATCAAGTTGGTCTCTCTTTATTCAACAAAACTTTCTTAGTTGACAAATTAACACGGGCAGCAAGAAAGTGATATATAAAAAAAAAGCGAGGATGTGCAGTAATAATAGACAGTAACTTGTTAGACGGGTCTCTAAAAAAAAAACTGGATGACTCGTATACGTTATCCCTTGTGTTACAAATTTGTAATTTGTTCGCAGGTGTTCACGGTTTCTTTGGCTTGACAGGTTAGACCCAGCAAAGTGACAGACTAATGCCGCATATTGTTGTTCTGTTGTGTCATGTCAGAGCCTGACAAATTATTTGATGGGTACTAGTCATGGCGCACAGGACTGATACTGAACCGATGGTTCGCGGACCGTTACGGGTAATCAGATACTAGTTAGCATTAAGTTGGGGTTACTTTACTGCGTGCCGCAAGTGCTTTAATGTTGCATCATATAGACAGACAGACAGCGAGTATCCTAGCCATGGTACTGTTTTCCAACTGGCAAGCTTGGTCGCCTTTCTTTTCCGTTTAAGGAGCGTGTGTTTCGTGTTGAATTTCTATAGTAAAACCAACTAGATGCACCAGTATATCAAATTAATTTTATTTTGTAATGACACTCTACATGTTTCGGACGGAAAGACCGTCCGAAACATGTAGAGTGGTTACTCCAATAAAATAAATTTGAGACATTGATGCATCTGGTTGGTTTTATTATGGAAGTAACATTACGATGCACGACCCTATGAACGTCAAAATTGGTTTTGAACACTGCCATTTCTTTGTTCCTACAAATGTATGTGACCACGTATATTGTGAGGCAGACACTGAAACTCAAATTTGAGATCAGGCACTCTGTTGCCAATTTCTCAAATGTCTGGAGATCTGTTTGTGTCGAACAGCCTCATCTGATCTTGATACTGTTATCTAAGGTATTTCGGACCAGGAGCTTAATTTAATTGGGCTGTATGCTTAGTTGGTAGGAACTTCGAGCTTTGTAATGAAGTTCGCGTTACCAGTTGGCCTAATCCGTCACCTGGACAGGCTGTTTGGAGGTCCACGAATGACTTTTGAACATTGTGTAATAAATTCGTTGCCAGCCAAGCGTGGATCAGACACACGCACACTTAGTCGCAGATCAACTGCCACGCTGTTAATCTACGTACTTCCGGGGTGGGCAGATATTTTGCCTTGCCAGTCCACGTCCTTTGCAGTACACTACACACGAATTGTAGAAGTTAGTTGACATGTGATGACACACACGCAGAAACCAGATTTCGTCTTTCGGCGAAACGGACGAGTCCATTTAAATCGGCTGGGGCGTCAGTTCAGTTAACTACTGACAGCCGAGTTGTGCGCATGACTACTGACAGCCGAGGTGTTCGCATCAGCGGTAGTAATGCTGGATACACCATGTTCCGAGGTAGTGTGAAGGGTACTGGCTACGCACTCCATTCTCCAGTTTCCCCTTCACTTCCCCTCCCTGTGTCACCGTGTTCCATCACATTTCAACTGGAGTCTACCACCACTGGACAATGCCTAGGCAGAGCTGCTGACGCCATCTTTAAATAAACCACTATTTAATGCATTGGTAATATACGCACGTTGCCATAGGTCGGTTTGAAGATGCTGTCGGTCCAGTAAAGACTCTCAAGCTGGCGTTCTGTGGCCCGTGTTTCACGTATGGCGCGAGACGTCTTACTGACATTAATGTGTACCCAAATTGATTTCTAGGTTATTAATTCGCCCTGTCTCAGTTACAGAGCTTATGCAGTACCGGATTAGATGAATAAGAGCCATATATTAATTAATTTGATAGGCTGGACTGTGCTCTGTTAGCCTCATTCGTTCGGGGAGACTCGGAAATACCGTGCCAGCTGTCAGTAGCGACAGCCTGTAGCCTAACCGATATTCTGCCATGTCCCAGGCACCTCACTTTCTCATCTCCGTCAGCTGTGGATTTTAATTCACTGAACTTCTATACGTTTACTAAAAATGCATATGGCAGTGTGTAAAACGAAATTACAGTTGATATTTTATGCAAGTGATGGACCGTTTGCCGCAGTCAGTGCATACATTGCTCATGTCATCTGCCTGCCGGCCACAATTGACTTTAGAGATGCTCGTCACTGGGGGTTTTTCAACGCTCTGACACTGCTGTTTTTGCCATATGGATTTGCTGCATTGTAATTATTACCGAATTGTTGCTGAAGGTGGATTAATCCATCGGCGAAGATGTCACAGCGATTACAGATTGTGTCCCAGAAAACTTGTACGGTTTGGGGATTGCAGAGGAGTGTGAATTGAGTTGTTCTTGCATTGCGTAGTGGAGTTGTGTGTCAGCTAATGATGTCTCCAGGTTTTTACTGAGCATAATGACCTAAACGTTGCTGTGTTATGTGAATATATGCGTATGTGTATACATACATGTATGTATATATAGTATAATTTTATAGGTAATTTTGTGCCTTGCGGTTCCATAAAAGACTAAGATAAAGTCAGCGGAACCTCCTACACAGGTAGATAAAAGACTATTTTTCTGTCTAATATTTTGTGTTGCTTTTAATTTGCGAAGAATCGAAGTTTGGCCTCGAAGGTTAAGAGAATTTGACGAATCACTTAAATGCATTGTCTTAGTAGCATTGTGCAACCGCTTGATTTGAAATCTTCCGCACGGCGGAAACGATTTGGTGCCAAAATCTAAGTGATGTAAACTGTTAAACATAATTACACGTTGCATATTTGCTGTGTGCGATGTGTAACATAAAGTTGGACGCATTGCTGCTACGGAATTTTGTTTCCGCTTTAAGTCAGTTCGAGTTACAGCGGTGGCCAACCTATCAGCACGGAGCAAAACACCGTTTCGGAAACTGTCTCGTCTATGTCATCATGGATTGATGTGATAAGAAACAAAGTACTACGCCGAAAAAAATTGCGCAGTTGCAAAGTTGGCAAAATTTTTACAGCTATCTATGTATTTTATGTTACGACCTTCGGGCTATGTATTTCATCGGAGAGCTGAAAAAACGTGCGTTTAGAATTCTGAGGTGTGTCATCCCCGTTGTGTGTAGAAAGACTGATGGTGAGGTAATTTTCAGTCATTAAACACAACTGTGGTAGTATGTTTTATGATGGTATTTAATGCTCAGCATCACCTCGCAATATAGGCATATATATGATACTCTTTGAGCAAAATTGTAATAACCTGAAGATGGCCGCTATTGACCGAAACATGTAGTTATTTTTTGCTATTAAATACCATCATAAAACATACTACCATAGTTGTGTTTCATAACTGAAATTTACCGCACCATTAGTGCGTTTAGAGCCTGGGCGTATGTCGACCAGTTTATATATGTCTGTGATTATGTCACTCGGTGTTACCGTTTGCGTCCAAATATATGGACGATGCTCAGTAAATTTCAAATTATATCATGATTTATACCAAGGCTATTTACGTTGTGCGTTGGAAAATGTAGTCCTTCTGTAAGCTACGTATCAACTGCCAGTCTGTGCCAGCCATTGCATCAGTCCTTGATAAAAAAAAATAGAGTAGATTCCGAAACGTCGGGTTTTTATTCGATATTTACGCTGCTGGTAGACTGAAAACACATGATTGAAACAGTATACATCTCTTACACACCGATCGGAGGGCTAGTACTGCTTAAGAACTACAGATTTCAAATTTAATGTTTGCCATTCCGAAGTGTTTAACACATGTATAAATATACAGTGATGTATCAGTCGAACACAACAGAACTTTTTTATGTTTATTATTGTATTAGGGCAACATGTTTCGGTTCTTATAGAATCATCTTCAGGCCCTTCTAAGATACAGATCTTTACTTAGCAATGTTTAAAATGCGCTGTGGGAAGAATGTAAGCGTTTGGGATCCCACAACGCATTTTAAACATTGCTAAATATTACTTATCTTAGAAGGGCCTGAAGATGATTCCACAAGAATCGAAACATGTTGCCCTAATACAATAAAAAACATAATAAAGTTTTGTTGTGTTTGATACGTCGTTGTCTATTTATAGATACAGAATTCAAGTTTGCTCCTAAGTGAAGGTTTGAACTTGAGCTGAAGTATCTGAGAACGTGGCAGCAAGTGTTCGTTGTTTATGTTAACGGCCGTGAAGTTACGCCGTGCTGGTAGCGAGTTGCGAGAATCGTAATGGAGTCTGCGTTTGAGAGTTCCGAGACTGTTTAAATGTTTGTGCTTGCGGAAATTTTGCATTGTATCGAAGGGAGCTGGAAGAAAGCATTATTCTCCTTTTATTCGGCGCGAGGCTGATGACGCGATCCCTCTCGTGTCAAGTGCTGGGGGGGATCTACATTTAAACCCGCCGCTCACTTTCGCTTCAGTTCAGATGCGAACTTTTGTAGCAGGAAACGTTTTCCTTGAATCCGATGGAGTGAATGGTTTTTACGTGAGAAATGGTGTTGATGGCAGGTTGGGAGTGAGGAAGGGTTCAACCATCCGTTCCTCAATGTTATTCATCTTCCATACTGATGATCCTTAAAGATTTCGGCCATACGAATTCTATCACAGCCCAAGGGATCAGGTTTCTTAACAAAGAGATCTCTCCCGCGGAGATTGCTGTTGCTACTTACCCTCTCGGATCCTGTTTAGACAGCACATCTTCATATAAGTTGGGATGAAGAATGAAATGTGTGCCTTCCGTTTTTATCTCCGCAGACACAAATCCTTTATTTACGCCATAAAATCCCTTTCAGCGTTTTAGTGTTTGACGTAAAAGGTCTATGGTCATATAATTATTCACCAAGCCAGCTGTGCTGTGAAATCGAGTTTTTTTCCAGTCCAAATTTATTAGTTGCGTGAGTAGCATTTTACCTTCACACCCTTCAGCTTTTTCGCTGCATGTGCCAATTACAGAAGTACCTTCTTAATCTAGCCAAAGGATTTTTGCTAATAAAAATAACTCCGTAAGCCGTGTAATCTGGACAGTGTTTACTACTGCTTGTGATAGGTAAGATTTTGCACGAAGTACAAAATTAACACACCATTTTGTAGTCCCATTCTGACGTCACGTTTGTCTGTTTTAATATGAACTGATTTAAAGTTAACCGCTAAGTGTGCACTCTTGACGTTGATTGGGACAGTCTGTTTTAAGCTTGTTTGGTTCTCCTCTGCATAAGAAGTTCAGGTCTAAAATCATTTTTCTAACACAAAGAACCTTTGTGCGGAAAGGAATTGGTATCTGACAAAATACAGTCGTATTTGGATCAGAAACTTCTTTTTTGTTCGTTTTTCATTGTAACTGTGTGTTTACAAATTAGCTATTCAGGACACAGTTATTTTTGATTCTGTGTAGTTTGGTATATGCAGTGTGATTTGCTATGAAGTAATGTAATTGGTTTTTGTAGATGCAATAAGTAAACAAATTAAATAAATTTCAAATTTCATATTTTGGATGCATGTAAAATAATCCCTGCCACCGGGTGACAACCCTATTGCAGTTAAATATTATTAAACATAAAATTTATTTTGACGCGTGTGGAATATTAAAGAATTGTGTTGAAAATACAATGACCATCCTGTAGTGGTCTTCGTCTTTCCACTCTTTGTCTTTGTGCTGTGATCGAAATTCAGGAAGGGTTTCTCAGCTGTTAGGGTAGCCTGATCCCTTGTAGGAGTGTGATGTACTGCTGTGGAGTGGGTCTACTTTATCTGACCTCTGGCACGCAGTGTGTCAGGATACTGTAATACTTCTATCAGTACACACATTGCTTTCCTTTTCAAATTATGCTCTCCGCGTCTATGTAAAGATTTCAGATACCCTGATCATATTCTGCTCTCCCCTCACTTCCATGCATTCCATAAGCCACACTAAAGTAATTGTGTTTCCTCTGTCTATTGACCTGAACATAACCATTTTAACATAAGAGTTGTGTTTGTTGTGAATTTAAACTGTATGTTGCTGAAGTCAACTAACTCTTTTTTCTCTACAGAGTTGCGTTCCTTGTGTGGGTGAAGTACTTCACCTTTCTGTGAGCTTGTGTAATTGCTATAACAAAGGAACTGCTCTAATTGTGACTAACAAGGAACGACCGTACCGTAGCAGTGCGCTGAGTTCATCTCTGTTCAGCGTGCATGGGGTCGTGTGGCAGTATTTGTAGATTATAAAAGCTTGGTGTACATAGACTTGATGCTAGGCCACGGTTGTTTTATGTCGTATAACTCCAGTTGTTGTTATGGAAGTTTATTGAGCTTTTTACTAAAATAGGTTAATTTGCTTAACAAACGTAATTTATAACAGAATTAAATTGTGTGTTTGTAGAAGCGGACGGTCTCTCTCTTCCCTATAGAATTATCTCAAGTGACTTGCACCTAAGAAGTAAACTGCAAACAAAACCTTGCCTTATACAGAAAGCAGAGTCTCTCTCTCTCTGTGTGTGTGTGTGTGTGTGTGTGTGTGTGTGTGTGTTTGCCAGTCGTTAAAAACATTGCTCATAGCTGACACCAGGGACACGGATGTCAGACGTGGAAACAAAGTGTTTCTATTTCTGCCTACTTGTATCCTGAAAGATGCTGGTTTTCATTAGAAGGTTAAAGTCGTTTATTGCCAAACGGCTTGCCTGTCTTGAGTGTCTGTTGGTACTGAATTCCGGCCATGATATTCCTTGGATGTTCCCACCAGCATCGTGGCTAAAAACAGAATGACGTCGTGGAAACTGTTATGTTTGGTGGCTGGGCATGAAAGAAGGGCGATGCCATAACCGGTGTTATACATTAGTCGTCTAAATCGCAGCACTGTTATTTGACATGCTCTAGACACACTTCCAGACTTACACTTGCGGACATCAAAAATTATAAATATGCGTGGGTTTAAAGAGGAAACACCACGGAGTCGTATATGGTGAAGGTAGGCTGCAGTAGAACATCCCAAATGACAGTTGTGTGACCCTCCAGTAAAATTGCTCCCTCGTTGATGTAAGAGTGTATTTAACGACAGTACCATAACTTTATGGAACATATTGTACCATGAATAGCTAACGTTCTCTCAGTTGGCCAAGAAGTTTCCCGCCTTTTGTTTGGGAGGAGGGGCTTTAAATTCCACTATCATGTCCACTAGAGCTCGCCACTGAGCAAGATGAATGAATTCCACACTTTCAATTGTGACATTTAAATTCATTTAATAGTATTCTCTGTCTAACCCTGTGTCCACGAAAGACTCTCTGCCCTTTAGACATTTCAGCTGAAACGTACGCAGTACTGCGTGCTACGTGTCTCCGCTTATTTTAGCCTCCTGTGCCACATTTCATACAGTTTTATGAAGCCCCTCGTTACGTGATTTTTTGTGCCCTTTTTGTTATTTTTCTTTCCTCAGAGTCAAATATATTCGTACATATGACGTTCTTATCCACATGGTTTATTGTGTTTGCCATATCCCGAGGTCTTAGATTTAAAGCGTTTAATATTTTTCCTCAAATGTTTTATTTTATCTTTACTTACTTAATTACTCACTTTCTTACTTACTTCCTTACTCCATTGAGCAGGGTCCTTCATGAGAAACTTATCGGTTCTCAGCTAGCCAAGAAATTCCTCGCGTTTTGTGGAATCCGAGGGGTCATTACCGCATTCACAAGTGCCCGCCACCTGTCCCTATCCTGAACCACTGAACCACATCGATCCAGTCCATGCACATCCTACATCCTGAAATCCATCTTAATATTATCCTCCCATCTCCGCCTGGGTGTTCCAAGTGGTCTCTTTCCCTCAGGTTTCCCCACCAAAACCCAGTGTACATCTCTACTCTTACCCATACATGCTAGATGCTCCGCCCACATTCTTCTCGATTTTATCGCTCGAACAATATTTTGTGAGGAATACAGATCATTAAGCTCCTCATTATGTGTTTACTCCATTTCCCTGTTACCTCGTCCCTCTTAGCCCGAAATATCCTCCTCAGCAGCCTCCGTCAATATGAGCTACCATGTTTCGCACTCATACAAAACAAGAAACAAAATAATATTTCTCTATATAATCTTTAAATTTTTGGATAGCAAACGGGAATACAAAAGATTCTGCGCCAAATGATAGCAGCCATTCCATCAATCTGCTCTTAATTTCTTCCAGAATAGGATTTTGATTTAAGGTTGTTCCCAAATATTTGAATTCTTCCGCTTTTTCAAAGAACCTATTATGAAACTTTATATTGTGACTTGCTTTCTGCATCGTGATCTCGAGACATGACCATGTACTTAGTTATATCAGCATTTACTTCTAGACCAATCTCCTTACTAGCGACTACCAAAGTTTCGGTGTTTTTCTTTATAGTGTGTTCGCCTCCACCCAGTATATTAATATCATGGGCCTAAACCAAAAGCTGATGTGTACCATTTAATTTACAGCCATCCTGGTTTACCTGAACCTTCTAATGACATACTCTAAAGCAGAGTTGAGAAGCAGTGGCGATAAAGCATCTCCTTGTTTCAAACCACTCCTAATAAGAAACATCAGACAAATTCTTGCCTACCCAGACTCTGTTACAGGTTTCACTCAAACACTTTTTATTAGCCTTACTGTTTTCATGGGGATACCAAACTAAATCAGAATATTATGCAAGACCTACTTCCTAGCTGAATCATAAGCCTTCTTGAAGTTTATGATAAGCTGATGCACTGCTTCACTGTATTCCCATTTCTTCTCAAATATTTCACGAACGCAGAATATATGATCACTAAATCTTATGTATATTGGACCGTGCATCATTGTGATAGTTGAAGAATAAGAGACCAACCTGATGTCACAATTTATTAAGTTTTATTTCACTTCTTCTGTGCTCAACATGTTTCGGACATTAATACATCCAACATCAGGAGCCTGCGACTTTCCTATTGTATCACCACATTGGTCGTGTGTTCTTGTTTGAAGCCTGCCACACCTATACCACCCCAACCAGCCACACCGAAACTCCAACACACATCGAAACAAGAACACACGACCAATGTGGTGATACAATAGAAAAGTCGCAGGCTCCTGATGTTGGATGTATTAATGTCCGAAACATGTTGAGCACAGAAGAAGTGAAATAAAACTTAATAAATTGTGACATCAGGTTGGTCTCTTATTCTTCAATGTGATCAGTAGTTGATATGTTGGGTCGAAATCCACAGTGATAATTCCCAATAATTTCCTCTGCATACGGATTTGACCTTAACAGCAGGATGTTGGATAAAACTTTTTGTACGTGTCTGACAAAATGATATGCCTCTATAATAACTACAGTTTGTTTTATCGCCCTTCTTATAAATAGGTACAATGTTCGACACTGTCTCCCCCACTTTTGCATTTAAATTTCCTAAAAGAATTTTCATGGTCCGTAGGAAAATGATAGAAAACCTGCTCTTATTCCTCACAAACACTGTCTTCGGAATCATCACTTTTCTCCTCACTTGATGCATACGCATTCAAAACAATGGTATTACACCAGCGACCTCTGAGAACACACACACACACACTCACAGATTCCTCGAAGACGTTCTTCCGGATATTATTAAATTTACGAAGCATGCTGTTGCAGTTTACTTGAGTCCTCCCGCAGTTACTCCAGTTATTTGGAATAGAGTATACCAAGAAACGCCAGTGCCTTCCGGCAGCACAGAACACTAACGCGGGCGTGTGCCATAATTTCAATATGAGACGTGTGCAGTTAGCATGTCTGTTGAATACTTGTGTAATTAAGTTAGCATCCAGTATTGTATTGAAATCGGTGTGGGGTCTTATGGCTGTTAATTTGTGAAATTGAAGTGATTTATAGATTGCGATAATTGTTATACCTAGAAGCCACTCTGATATAAATTGCTGCACAGATGACCTTGACGAGGAACTTTGCTGCGTAGGTACGTGAAATAATTCGTTGTTAATTAATGTTGTTCTCAGGCTATAAATTCCCCGAATATAAATGTATGGTTCGGATAGGTATTCCGCTAAACTTGTAATTTAAATTAAATGGTTTTATGCACGAAATCGGCATACTGTTTCTATGTCAGAAATTCCCGTAGTTGTTTTCTTCCCACATTGTGTTAACAGAAGTGGTACACTAGGCTGTTGATTCTAGTATCGTGTCTTGTTAAGGTCGTGTTGCTGTTTCATAATTGATACTTCCAAATTTCAGGTACGTTACCTGAGATTAGCTGTAATGACTGAGGTTTTCCTTGATTTTTCTCAACCCCTTGAAGCAATTTCTAGGCATATTCACACAGTGCCAGGAGAACCCGAATGGTCGTCATCGGTAACGTCGAAGCCTGCCGTTAATATAAACGTTTTTAAGCACGTTTCACCCACCTCTCTTCATCAGCATTCTGCCGTAATATCTGTCTGTATTAATGTCTTCCATCTCGTTCCTGATATTTCTAAGCTAATTTTTACGAGGGGTTTATTCGCTAACATAATATGAGGCCTGTGTTGTGCATCCATTTTCTCTTCCGTTGTGCTCATAAGCCCGGCTCATCGCAGGGCTCTAGATTTTACTGTGTTACAGAAATAGGTTACATGTATGAATCACAAAATTGCTCCTTACTGTATACCCCAAATTGTTCACGAACTTATTTTGTTTTCAAAAACTGTAACTTCAAACAGTCCAAGTAGACACCATTTTTCACACCTATGCAAAGTCATTGTTATGTAAAAGGTAAAGAAATTCCTGTTCAGGCCTGGACAGTCCCTGAGGTCTCCAGGAGATTGAGCCTTCCAGATTTCAAGACTGTCGGCACATAGAGATTGTATAAAGTTGTCAGCCCTGCGCACCGGCCGCCTTCACCCCCCAGGAAATATTCCTGGTACTCATTTCTGTTAGAGGCTGAGTCGACCCCAGTGCCATAATGCGGCCGGAAGGATTATGTCAATGAAAACTTCCAGTGACACCATTCGTTGTTATGTCCTTACCATAAAGTACAGTATACATGTCCTTGTTGTTTTAGTCTCAAACACGGTCTAAATACTAGGTACATATTTTGTTAAAGATATTAACATATTGAATTCGGGACCCTGCATTAAGTGGCCCTCCCATCACGGAATTTAGGATGACAACTGTATTTCTATTATTCATGGCAGAAGATGAAGAAAGAAAAGAAGCCCGTGGGTGGAGTGGTCTTTAATAACATGTTGGTCGTACTAATTTTCGTTAAGATTCGTCAGTCGGTTCAGAAGTTTAACAATGACAACAGATTTACCCGAGCGCTCCATCGACTCTCTTGTCGTTGTTCAGGTGTAAAAACTCAACGGGCAGAGTAACGTGGGGACAGACACATGACAGATCACGCGGAAATTTTTGTGCCGTTTGGTTGTCTCTCCTTGTGAGATTTGTTGTATGACCAGAAATTTCTTTGTGGCGTATTCCATAAATAGCTTTTCAGTGTTATTCTGTACGACGCCCAGAAATTTTATGTTCCACAGTGAGATTTAACTTTGAATCTGTTGCTTCGTAAACGGAGTAAACAAAACAAAGTACGGGTACGTGATGGATGTGTTAAGCCTGAGTGCCGATTGGATCTTCGATCTGGTTCGTTTCCGTCTTCCCTGTCGGTAACAAGAGAGGAGAGAGATTCTTTCGATTGCTTGAAGTAAATAATACAAAGAGGGAATCCAGGGTTCGTAACCATTCTTTGAGTAGGAAGAATGCCACCTTTGGAGGGCATGGCGACGTATCTTTCCATTGCGCGCATCATTCTGTTTCCAGTCTGTCTGTCTGTCTGTACAGAGGCCACAGTGACATGCTATCTGTAGCCTTTTCTTGTTGTGTATCGGCACAAAATATCAATTGTAAGCTTGAGGGTTGTTTGACCGTGCATCTTCCTCATGAAATAAAGTGGAATGCCAACTTGATGCAACAAGGTAATTTTACTGACGTATTCTTAGCTCGACATGTTTCGGGTACATACGCCCATCATCAGGAGCATTAGATGTTGAGTTGCAGCATATGGTTTTCTGCACCGAGTTTTTGGATGGGTGGTGGTCTTGAGAGCCGCTGC
>Ga0123355_10014227_pt1 | contig 12430 bp, 16 predicted proteins | sample TergutEmb28metaG_3_FD_89872 | JGI IMG/M metagenome (GOLD analysis project Ga0123355, IMG submission 89872) | Embiratermes neotenicus P1 segment gut microbial communities from Petit-Saut dam, French Guiana - Emb289 P1 | ecosystem: Host-associated > Arthropoda: Insects > Digestive system > Gut ...
AGAAGGCAGCAACAAGAATTTTGCATATGCCGGAAGCAAGTTTGGCGGGGTTGGGCTAACACAGAGTTTTGCTTTGGAATTGGTAGAATATGGGATAAAAGTTAATGCAATTTGCCCTGGGAATCTGCTGGATGGACCACTCTGGTCGGATCCGGAAAAGGGCTTATTTAGACAATATCTGGATTCCGGCAAAGTACCAGGGGCCAAAACTCTTCTTGATGTGAGGAAGTTTTATGAGGCAAGGGTTCCCATGAGGCGAGGCTGCACAATCAATGATGTAGCTCGTGCCATCTTTTATGTAATTGAACAAGAGTATGAAACAGGACAGGCTATTCCAGTTACAGGCGGCCAGATTATGTTGAGCTGATAAACATCGCTCAGTGCTATTCTAGAGACTAGACACTAGAGGACTAGAGACTAGAAAAACCCTAAGCCCCGAGTTTCAATCCAAAACATGGGAGTAAATCTAGTTTCTAGTTTCTAGTCTCTAGAAGATCACCGCGCATTCTCAGCCTGCCGCCGAGCCCCCGCTTGGCATATGGCATTTTAATCATATAAAGAAGGCAGAAATAAAACTCAAAATAACATAGAAATGAGAAGGTGGCATGATGAGCAACTATAAAAAATGCTCGATGTTTTTATTGCCCACACTCCTTGTGATTGTGATTTCAAGCTGTGCTGTAATTGAAAACACCTATAAGGAAGATCAATATCAGAGGGACGTTAGCTACAGCAGTGAACCCACTTGGAGTGGCATAAACGGGATGAATGATGTTATGCACGTTGACGGTTACAAGGATATAGACCTGGATGATATAATCAACAACCCTGAATTTAGCGTACATGAGAATGATAAAATCCAGAGAATTATTGTAAATATTTTGTTATACACACATGGATTTGATATTGACTTTAACGATATTTCGATATTAATTAACGAAAAAGCCAGCCGAGAGTGGTTTGAAGTCATGATGGGAGACTGGGTTAATCAAGATGCTGATCGTGAGGGTTGGGGTGTCATTGACGAAATCAATAGAATTAGGGATTTTAACGATGACAGAAGAACGTTAAATAGTTTTCTTGCTGATTTTATGATGGGTCGTAGCACCTATGTTTCGGGGAACAGACTAAACGTAACCGTACCTTTCTGGCAATTGTGTCTCTTAAGCGAGCAAACAAGCGGTTATATGCTCTATCGTTTCGTTTTTGAGAAGAATAATGGCATTTACAAGCTGATCGGGTTGACAGTTGATGCTTAGGGGGCTTCCAGGACTACAATTGTTAAATTATCCCGAAGGTTTGGCTTCTGTTGTATCAACTTCAACAACTTGTGACATTTCTCTTGTGGATGCTCGGCTAGGCCTAAGCACCATATCAATACCGTCTCCGTTAACCCCTCAAAAGCCCCTTTGCTTGCGATCACAATAGAATCCTTCGGCTCTAAAGGGATCTGTTCCATGCATTTCTCATAGTTTTCAGTCAAATAGAATATTTCCTTATTCCTGCATAACATAAGTACACAATCACCAATAGCCGCATAACTTAAAACACCGCTGCCCATTACAACAGCGGCTAACTTTACGCCAAATTGATTTATATTGATATTGTCCTTTAAACTCTTTTGGATCATTTGAAAAGAAGCCTCAAAAAATTCATGCGGGGAAGCTTCTTCGAACAGGCCCTCTGTAAAATTTCGCTTTAATATTTCTACAGCTATAATAGCTGCTAGTCTCCCTGATTCATTATCATCAAGTCCATCAGAAACAACAGCAAGCAATCTGCCATCGCATGGTACTGTAGCAAAATAGTTGCGTTGGAAGTCCTTGCCACCAATAGACTGTGCATTGCCTGCTTTTATTCTATTAGGAAACGCATAGAAAGCTCCTGTATTATTGGGTACCTCTTGTTCGAGCATCTGCCCAGAAGGCAAATATTGCTGTTGTACATACTGTTGAGTCTTGTCTATATTATATGAAGCTATCTGCCACAAGTACACTTTCAATGCAATCAACCCAACGGATACACTAATAAGAACAACCAATAGGGTGGTCATGACAACTTTCGAACCTTGCTACCCTCGATGTCCTCCTTTGCATCCTTCGAGTCTTCCAGATCGACCCATTCAAACTTGTCGCCACACAATGGCACGAAAATAAACTTGCTTTTACCAAGTTCAATAGTGTCATACTCATTTAGTTCTAACGGTAAATATACGGCCTCGTTATTTACATACACAAGCCCCTGGGAATCTCCAGGAAGAATTAATGTTTTCTGCTTTTTTGGGTCATATACCAGTATAGCATGGTTGCGCTTGGCTATGTAGTTGTCGCCCAATATTTGTATATCCATACTATCTGATCTGCCAACAAAGTTCTTTGCCGTGAAGATTTTATAATCTTTGCCCCGTGAGGGACCCTCGATACAAACAATCCAGCCGGTAGGCGGGTTCATGACCTCCAAATCCCCTATGTATGGCATAGAGTCATTGTAGTTGCCCTGGGCATCGTCAAACTCTCTGTCGTTTCCCAAGCGGACTGCCTTATTGCAATAAGGGCAAATGCTGCCGTATCTTCTCGAACTGAACAGATGGCCTTCTTGACATCTGGTAAGGCTCATCCCAATCCCCCTCTCACCGTTTATCTTACAAGAATCTTTGCTTTCGAAATATAAATTATATCCCCTTCATCTATTTTGTAGGCAACGCCAGGTTTCAACCGAAGCGTATACTCCTCGCCTCTTTTCTTCAAGCCAACGCCGTTCATTGAACCCAAATCTTCCAGGTACCATGTGCCCTGCATGTGATTTAGCACAGCATGTTCATTTGATATATATTCACTGTATTGGGTATCACCCAACTCAATGTCCACTGAGTTTATTGTTGTACCCTTACCAATTAAGAAAGATGAAACACCTTCGCAGTGCCACTCTTTTTCCCTTTCACCATCAGGATTCATTAGAATTAATCTTTTTATTATTGCTGCTGGCTCTGTATTCGTTTTCTTTATTTTTCGGTTTCCGAAACGCATAGCATACTCAACAAGCATCCAAATAATGACGACTGCAGTAAGTAAAATTGCGCCTATTGCCCTGATCCAAGCAATTTCAACGTAAAAAAACAATACGTAGGTACATACTGAGATAATCAGGATTATAAATATAGTCAGCACTTTTCCCACTATTTTCAGGGATTATCACCCCACAATGCACTGAATCCATGTAACAATTTCCAGCTATGCAAGCGGTCATTATCTCTTATTGATATGAGTTTGAACAAAACCGAAGAAATGAGTGCGCTAGCGGAGCGCTTTAACACATATGCCGAATGCATTTCTGACCCAGGATTTCGTTTTTTAGGCATTTGGTCAGTTTGTTTTTTCCAAATGCCTTAGGTGATCATTCCTCTGGTTACTAAGCTTAAAGCTATTTTCTCGTTTTGACGCTATAATCCTTTCAAAATCTATGCTTGCCAAAGATTGCTTCATAAGCATCTTTTGTTTTCACTGGCTTAACTTTATTATTTTGCTTGCCCAAGTTATGATCTTTGGTTTTTGGATTAAAGCCAAAAAAATCCTCGAATCTGGCACTTGTCTTGGCAAAATCAGTAGGGTCGATATTCCCGCGTGGATTGGCACCAGTTTCTTTATCAGCGCTTGGCCGACTGCTGCCCGACCCATAGGTTTTCCTGTCAAATTCGGCCTTGCTTTTCTCATCTGACAGTATCTTGTATGCCTCAGCAAGCTTCTTAAATCGTTCTTCAGCTTCTTTATTTCCGGGGTTAGAGTCAGGGTGATATTTTTTTGCAAGCTTACGATATGCTTTCTTTATATCATCTTGACTTGCATGATTATTTAATTCTAAAACTTCGTAATAATCCTCCATGACCCTTTACCACCTTCTTTTTCTTATGAATCTGCCGGTAGAAGTGCTTATTAAACCCCGTAGCCACCTTCAATTTCAGTCAAATCGAACTTATCTTTCTTCTGCCTGATCGTCAACAAGAAGGTTCCGACGCCTTCAGTATCAAAGTAGTGTTCATCGTAGTCAACCACAAAGGCATGGGGGAAAAAGATTTTTCTCACAACTTGATCGGCAACTATAACTTCAAGGGTTGCTTCCCTATAACTATCTGCAACCTCGGCTCTAACGACGGACCATTTGGCAATCTTCATTGTGTCGTCTGCAATAACACCTCCAACTGGTGTCAGTATCTTACCTTCAATTCTCATTGTATTTACAACATCAGTTGAGCGAGCATTAGAATCATCCGGTGTATCAGTAAGGAATTTAGCAGAAACAAGGCTATGTTCGTCTAAGATAATTGTATCTGCACCCGTAATATTTAATCTAAGACCCATTTTTCATCCTCCGTATAGTAAAATAGATTCTCTGGTGTAAATTCCAAAGTAGTGACAAGCTAAACAAAAATCAGGTCAAATCTGTACTAAAGCGCTCCGCTTGCGCATCCATTTCTGTAATTCGATTATAAACTTTCTTTAGACGGTCGCACCCGACTTATTTAGTACTATCTCGAGATTTTTTGTATTTCCGCCAAAGCTTATATCCACATTGCATACCCCGTTCTCTTCTTCAATTCGATATGCAATATTGTCATGGGGCAGTAGGAGGGAATTTACGAACCCTGTTTTGGTAGACCATTTGCTTTTTTGGCTTTGAGGATTTGCACTAAAGAAAAATACGACATTATCATGCTTATAGTCACTTGTTTGTGCTCTCATCATGCGCAAAATATAGGTCGATGTTAGTGTTTTATATAAACACTCAAACTCGTTTTCAACCAACTGTAATGTCCGGGCCTTGTAAACTGTAATCTGCTTAAGGTCTTTGCCATCGACCCTATTGTTATCACTGGAAAATATGAATCCGTAATTTTTAACATTTATAGTGTCCTTAATGCTATTCGTAAAGCCGCTTATCTCCTTCGCCAAACTGGTAGGCACCCTTAAGGCATGATCGGATGCTTCTATATCAAAGCGGACTCCTGGAAAGTCCCTAGTCACATTCTTAAACCTTCCACGGAGGAACTCTGGACACTGGCAGGCTGCAACAAGCCCAGCGGCGGCATAGCTTGCAGGTATGTATACCCCCTCTATCCATAGTCGAAGGGTATCTTTTTTATCTTCAGAAATTTTGGCACCATCATCTGTTGCTACCATATATGTATCTAGGATAACCCCAGATTTGTTTTTTGGGACAACTGACACATTTGGCAAACAGGGAACTGCGTATTCACTGAATTCCCTTCTTGTTAATAACTGGGTACGCTCTATGTATTCATCTACACCTTTTGTAGCAACAGTCGAAAAGGATGTTTCATCGCAGGTTTCAAAGCTGAAAAAAAGCTGAACTTTATATTCATATATGCCTGCCAATAATGTAGCAAGGTTTTCTATTATATTTACATCCGGCTTTTTAGTTTTCTTGCTGCCTTTAAAACGTTCGCGTGTGAGCTGTACATTGTCTTCAAGGTTAAATTCTATGTCACTGACTATCCCGAACCATATGGTGTTTCTGAAGTCGTTCTTATTGTTAGTGCTGTTCAAAAAGACTTGAAGCCTTTGTATATATGTGCTTTGAGTCAACATATCAAGTTTATTATTGCAAATAAGCATTGATGGTAACATGCCTTTAGTTTTCGATTTATATTGATCGAAATATGTATAAACTCCTAATATTTTTTCTATGAGAGGCTTGGCTACTTTGATAAAATCGTTTTTGGTTTCTTGATAGAATGACAGATAGTTGTTATAGTTTTCTACTTCCATTGGTACGTCCAGTTCCGAAAAATTTGTTACCGGAAGGGGACAGAATGTCCGTACGACCAAATTTGCCACGTACTCTGTTGGGTTATCGTTAACATTTTCGTAATCATCTTTAAAAGCCTCTATCAAAGAATTATTTGTGCTTTCCTCCGATATCATCAACTCGGTGGATTCCGACTTCGGTTTTTCGATTATCTTTAACTCCCCACTATCCCCTAGGGTAAGCTGACCTGCTACGAAGTTATCGCCAGCGTCTCCTACGCCGAGCTGTCCTATCAGTAAACGCTGTTTAGAGTCATCAATAGCCAATGGCAGCATAGCCATTACATTGTTATATGATTTACTGGCTTCTTCAAATCTAATGTTCAGTTTATCGGCTATTTCTAGCTTAACAGGATCCTCGTCTTCAAGCTTGTCGTACTCGCCATGTAGATAGTGGATTTCTTTTCTTAATGCTTTTATGTCGTCCATTACGCGTTTTGGAGAGATTAGCTCTAACACCTTATCGAAGCGGAAATCAACGTTCTCTATCCCTTGGGCACGGCGTGTGGATATCATAGTCAAGAGCATTTTTAAAAAATCATTACTGTGGTTTAATGGGATTTCCTGTATGCAATCGTCTGGTATGGCGGTGGGTTTTGTTAGTGTATAAATAACCCGCTGATTGGACGCGTTAAAAAAACTATAAATGGTAGGCTCAAACTTTCGTAAAAAATCGTCGAAAGATTTTACAAGAAGGTGTTCATTAATTGTTTTTATCATATCGTCCGAGAGGCTTTCTACTTCCTTCGCATCCCCGACAAGTGTAATCAAGTCCATTTTTTCTGGGTTTATCTCGTCGAAGAGCATAGTTCGATTGGTCTGCTCGATAATGTCCATGATTTCCTCCTCCAACATTTTGTTTTTGGCTTGTTTTTAGCATTATGTGTTGCTATTTTTTGTAAATTGACTATTGCCTTGCCTGGATTAAGACAAGACAAATACAAACAAAAGCAATGTTATTGAACTTCAAACAAACCAAACCATGTACAAAGCGTTTTTACTGAAATAAATGCGATATGTACATGATGCAAGACAAACAAAGCAAACAATTTGCGACAACAAATAACACAAACAAAACACTTAATGGTGTTGATTTCTGACAATTAATTTGATATGCATTATTATTTAGAGCTTTATGTAAGAACAAATGTCAATAAATGACCGTTTATTTATATAAATACAGAATATCTTATGAGGACCATAATGTCAAATATTTCATTAAAAGTGTTTTGTATGATTGTGACGTTAATATTAGTATTTTGACGAATCAAGTTTTAAAATAATGCTGTTGTGACGTTGATAATGTATATTCGTTATCTGCATTATTTTCTATGAACTCGCGTTATATACAAATAATGTCTAGTTTGATTATGTATATTTCACGCTATTTACAATTTTTAGATACTATTTGACTAATGAAGGAGAGATACGGTTAAGCAGGTGTTAAAATCGGAGGAGGAGATTTTGTGGAACCTTTCTGGATGAAGCTTTAGAGATGGAGTAGGTAGGTATAGAGGATGTGTCGCATTACATACCTAAGGTTTTGCATTACTCACTTGAACAATTTTTAATAACTGCATTTTGAATAAAAGCATTATCATCTTGATCGAATGGCAATTTTATAAGGAGTTCATAAATTAATTTTTTAAACATTTCCTTTTCATTTCTAGAAATACGAACCATTGGTAATAGCAACACTTTGTTCTCCCATCGATCTAATGAAACCAATTCACAGTAATGCAGAAATGAAATTTTCTGGATGAAGAAATGGGGACCAGTACATCCCAGCTTTTCATCGTTTATAAAATATATTGTATCTCCTGAATGAAACTCAATTGTTAATACATTGCTTGAGAATAATTGAATTTTGAATGTATTAGGGTTCTCAAGATAACCGTCGTTGATTATAAGCATATTTTTATCGTATTGAGTAAATGTATTTACCCAATCCCTCGAAACTGAATACTTTTCTTCTATCATCTCTGTTAATGTTCTGTCTGTCTTACAATCTAATGCATTAGGAAAATTTGTAGCGAAAAAGAATATCCAAAAATCAGAAATAGCCATCGTTTTCTCAACATCAATTAGATTCCTCATTTTGTACTCCTATAAATTGTCCATTTAAGTAATTCTGCGTTAAATTGGAATATCAACAATTTGTCCATTAATTTTAGTCATTCTCCATGTCTCTTTCTTCTTTGCAAAAATTGAAAGAAATTCAGAATTATAATATTTTGCCCAATAAGCCATATGGATTTCATTGCCTGAAGCTTTAATGCTTATAATTTCAAGAGTGTGAACATGTTCGGTAGAAACATTGTAATACTCGTGCACTATTTTGTCCATATATGTTATGTTTGCTAAAACATCCTCAATTAGTTCGTGGTAAAGTTCTAAATCAGATTGTTCAAGCTCCATTTCGTTTTCTTCATCGTCAAGAATATATATGACAAACGAATGGCATGGAATATTGATTTCAGTTTTCTTTTCTATACTAGCATTCTTAAGACATTTTGTGAGGAAATTTTTATCGAAGTCACATTCATTGTAAATACGATCATTGTGTGCTTTCACGCTTACTGCCTTTCTTTATCCCTGTAGTCTTTGGCCCGGCTAAGGGCCCCGGCTGATACGTAGGGCTCGCGCGTGGAAGTGCCCGGAGGTTTCCAGGCTAAGATGTTCGATATAGCGGAATAAGCTATTATCATTGGACAGTCCTCAGCCCTGTTGATCACCACTAACGGCTGCTAGTTTTCATTTTGGTCGCAAAAACTTGATCGAATTTCATTTTACTATGATCTACTAACACTTATTTAATCCGAAATTATCATGAATTATTATTATACCGACAGCCTTATAGGCAGATTCCTTACTATCTGAAGGGCGCATAAAAAGCTCCAATAATGTTATCTTTATTTTTCCTATTTTTCTTTGTTCCTCGATGTAAAAACTCTCTGCTGATAGTTGGATGCCAATTTGGGCTGCAAAGTTCCGACTTAACTCAGAAGGTCTGGCTTGAAAAGTAGTAATTCCAACTGCCACTTCATTAATGTGCGATCAGGCTCAGTAACCAAAGCCATGACACCTGTTAACATATTATCTACGGTATTCCGCAACCCGCCAAGCACTGAACCGGTCTCTCCAAAATCCAATCCCTCTATTTCTCCACAGCGCACCAACAAAAGTCCCGAATCGAAGTGCTTCAAGACAAAAATTATCGTAAATATTTCCCATCAAATATTTCACACTCGTGTTTTTGCAATATTCCTTTATAATGCTGATTAATTTCAATAAAATTGTAAAAGTTTTTTTCGAAGAAGAAAATCCCATTTTTATAGTAAAACGCATCTTCCGAATTAATGGTGAATAATACCTCTCTATGTGATATCTTTGTTAATTCCATAACACTCGAAAGAAGGAGTTTATATTGAATAATCGCTTCATCTTGTTCAACATTTTTTTCTAAATCATAGGACAGTATATAATTACAATGAAAATCATCGGATATAAACATTGTCTCAAAGCTGCTATATGGATGTCCTGTTGGATAATCCGATCTATTTGAGTAATTTATTTGCAATTTGATATTGGGTTCAAACTCGTAAAAATAAAAACCGCTATTCAATATACGAACACCAACTACTTCAATAGATAAGCTTTTTAAGACTTTTCTAATAATAGCTTCATTCAAGCTACAATTTGCAAGCAATAAATCATAGCTTACAGACATATCATCACTCCACCAGTGTTGTCATTTGCAGTTGGACCAATGGTCAGTTCACCATAAATATTAGTCCAAAGTGTATCAGAAGGAGCCAAGACAGTGACACCCAACTCATTTGCTAGTCTTTGTGCTATGCCATCTGCTCTTGCTCCAGTTATTCTCCATGTCTCTTTCTTCTTTGCAAAGATTGAAAGAAATTCAGAATTATAATATTTTGCCCAATAAGCCATATAGATGGCGCAAATCATCACTTGATATTCTCCCAGGCTCATGAATTTACCAACGGTTTTTGGTCGGCACGTTTTAACAAATGATTCCCTTTTCAATGTCTTCAAAAACAGACCAGTCAACGGTATCTCCCAGCTCAAAATAGAAACGCAATAGCATATCAGTAGAATGATCACTAAAGTAGCCAATCGTGTCATCATGTTTTTTTAATTGTGCATTTTTTAACTTTATAAACCAATAAAAGGAACTGACTAAAATATCGCTCAAAGAAAGAGTGTGGTCTAGAGAAAGGATTTCATCTCTTTTGGCTTCTAAAATCCCAGAAAAAGCACTCAACATTTGCATTTCGCCTTCTTCAAAAAGCAAAGCACACGGATCATTATAGCTTAGGTTTTGTAGTAAACCGTTCATATAATCCTCAGATAGTATTTTCAACCTTGGCCTCCCATAACTATTTAGGGAAATTAGTAACTGAAATATTTTTGCTACTCATCATCATTCGATGATCAAAACGATGAGACCCCTCACACTTGGATTTGTATTGAACGGGGAGCTTTCAGACATCGGAATGTTGTCTAGGAAAATTTCGTCTTTCTAATTCAGCTAAATCAATTACATCTCTGTTAATGGTCCAAGCATTATTTTCCATATGACAAATGAAATTCTTATCAATGTCGATGTGGTATTTTTTTATATAATAGGCTAAATCTGATGACCAGCTCCACACTCCGTCTGTCAATATATAGAGTTCATCGATGATTATTTCATCTTTTGATAGTACATCATAGACAAGACTTGCACTCGCGCAAAATACTCTTCCGGACTTCAAGTAAGAAATAATTTTGTCTTCATTTAGACAAGGAACTGCAGACATTAATTCATAAAGGCTTTCACCTTGCTTATCTCCATGTTTTAATTCCTTGTAGTTTCCAACTCGCTTTAGTTTCATAAAAACCTCCAATATCCAGCAGTGCAGACACTGCCAGTGCTATTCAAATCAATCCTCGACCAACACATAAGCTACCCGAATGTCAAGCTAAGAGTTTTAACGTTTTTTTGCATCTGCTCTGCTGACAAGTAATTTAGCTATACTATTGACCGTGTAATAATCATTTCCTGTTATTATGTAGAAAACTCTCCAATGTCTCTACACATTAGATGTATAACGGAGAAGGGATTTCAGGATGCAACACAAGGGACACCAAATACTAAGCAAGCTTCTTTTGCTTTTAAAATAACGTTGTTCCACTCAGGTTTGCTGATGTACTCCTCATCTGTCAGAGTTAATCCATAGCGCTCAAATATAATATCTATTTCTTTTACTAACTGTTTAATGGAATCAGACTCATTCTTATCTATAAGAATCGATCCAATATATAATTCCGGATTTTTAGAAAGGTTGGTATCATCGTATATAAAATGGACTGCATAATCAAATTCGTCGTATTTTCCTTCCCCTAATGAATGCTCTACCCATGCTATACGCTGATATTTAGCGTCTGAAAGAGCTTGGAGATGTTCAATAAGCTCAGTCCGCATTCCTGGAAATTCTAATTCGGAGAGTACCATGTCTTCCACCCTTCATATTCACTTAAAGGTATATGTGCATTATCAAAGTCATTCTTAATTGAGCCTCTTATTGGATTGCCATCTCTGCCAATGACTACACCATTTTTTCTTATAACCATATGATCCACACGATGTGTTGGACTTGAACTTACCTGCGCGACGAAAGCTTTTAGACATAAAAGCAGCACGCCTGCTCCGCACGAGATGAACTTCAAGGTGACAGCGAATATGGGGGTGTTAGAACTTACCTTCTAATGCCTTAAATCCGTTAAATAGCATAGTAGATAAGATCTGCAGGCCAAATCCATATACCGTCTGTAAGCGTTTGAAGCATGCCAATATATTTTTCAGCTCTTGAAAGCACATCTTTAGTTGAAGTTGCAACGGTACTGTGAGGTCTCCCAGATTCTAAATATTTAATTATTTTATCTTCATATAAGCTTGGAACTGTTGATATTATCCCGCGGATACTTCCACCATCTTCATCGCCATAATCTAATTCCCTAAAAAATCCTACTCGCTTTAAACGCTCTGAAGTATTGGCATATCTTATAGGAAATAGTCGCCTGTCTAATTCTCGTAAATCGATAGAGTCTTTGTCAATATTCCATCTATTATTCTCCATGTGGCGAACGAAATCCCTATCGATGCTGATGTGGTATTTTTCAACATAGTAGGCTAAATCTGATGCCCATCCCCACACATTGTCCGTTAGCATAGAAAGCCCACCAATAATTATTTCATCTTTTGACAACGCATCATAAGCTAAACTTGTGCTAGTAGAAAACACTTTTCCAGCTTTTAAATAATTGATTATTTTGTATTCGTTTAAACAAGGAACTGTTGATATCAATCCATAAAGGCTTTCTCCTTGCTTATCTCCGTGGGGCAACTCTTTGTAGTTCCCGACTAGTTTTAATTTCATAAAGGCTCCGGCGAGGAAACCGCTTACCCTTCAGGGTAGTGGAGGAATCGCCGCCCCCTCCCTTCGCTATAGGTAATGTGCTGGCAGTCTCCAACAGTATTAGTTTTTTGTAATGCAGACTTGCATGTATCTTTGTTCTGTCTAGAAGACGCAAATCAAAAT
>Ga0123355_10014229_pt1 | contig 12429 bp, 7 predicted proteins | sample TergutEmb28metaG_3_FD_89872 | JGI IMG/M metagenome (GOLD analysis project Ga0123355, IMG submission 89872) | Embiratermes neotenicus P1 segment gut microbial communities from Petit-Saut dam, French Guiana - Emb289 P1 | ecosystem: Host-associated > Arthropoda: Insects > Digestive system > Gut ...
CAGAAAATAAAGCCTTAATTGCGCAAGCCGGATATGTCCGCAGTTCCTTTCCGTTTATAAATATTTCGCCCTCGTATCCTGTATATAGGCCGGTAAGAAGCTTTGTTATAGTTGTTTTTCCGGCTCCGTTTTTGCCTACAAAAGCATAGTGTTTCCCGGCGTTTAGCGAAAAACTTAGCCCATTAAGCACATAAATCCCACCACTTGGATACCGGAAGCGGACGTTGCGAAATTCCAGGGAGTGAAAATCTTCCGGTTCGGCAACAGGTTCATCCAACACGCCATCTGATTGGCTAAGGGATATGAGCGCGGTCAAGTCTTTCATATACTCGCTCACGCGGGATATATTGTCCACAGCGGAAGACATCTTCCAGCCTAGCTGGTTTATCATCCCAAAAACTGCGCTAAGGATACCCATAAACATACCTGCCGACAAACTCCCGGCAATAACAGGGCCGATTAATGTAAGCGCGATAAGTAAACCCACAACGGCTAAAAGTATACTTGAGCCTTTTACAACCATGAACATCTTGGCCTGCACTTTCATCTCAAGAACCCGACCTTTTTCATAGTGCTCGTGCCAGTGTTTGTTTACCTTTTCTCCATAGTTAAACAGTGTGCGCTCCTCCGCATTATCGCGGTCGGTAAGCACTTCGCTTAAATACTCTGTGCGGCGGTTATATTTTTCGGCATCGCGACTTGCCTGATAATTCTTTTTCCCGGCTCGCATAGACAGCCAAAACATGGGTGCCGAAAAAGCAACAATAATAAACGCCGCCCACCATACCTGGGCAACTATCAAAGCAAGAATAGATGAGATACTTACCGTAAGAAGAATTATCTGCAAGAATGAATTTTTACCGTATATTACAGACATTACCGGGTCACGGGATACACGTGAAATTAGCTCCCAGCTTTTGGCGTTTTCGATATGCATGTAGTCAAGAGCGGCACGAATCTCCACAATTGCTGGCTTTAACTTGCGCTCAAGGTTAAGCCGGATACGCGCGCGCACCAATACGATAATTGCGCCGTTAGCGGTAAATGCCCCAAGTACAACAAGTAGTAGCACAAGGGGCAGATAAATATCTTCTCGTAAGCGAGTACCGTCCAATATTGCCGTAGCTGTATCAACAAAATTGGCGGTTGCAAGGGCCATAGCTGCCGTTGGCAAAACAGCATGAACAATAGTCAAAAAAATATTAAGCGCCGCGCATATAGGCGAAACACGGAATGTTAGCCATATTGCGTCAAGGGCTTTATAAGGCTTGTTAGATAGAGTCATATTTTTTAAACAGGGCCGAAGCCTGCTCGTCTGTTAGACTGATATATCCCTCGCGGCAGAAGTCACGCAGGCTTCTAACACCGGCCATCTCCTTAAACATAGCGAATCTTGGAAGCTGTTGCAGTTCTTCATGTAGCATGTTAATGATTTCTGGATATTTGTACAATTCGCTTATTGGGGTATCCAGGGTAAAGCGGCTGGTTTGCACCGGCAACTTTACGCAGAAATTATGCGCTCCCGGAAGCAATTCCTTGTCTTCGAAGTTTCCTAAGTCGCTAGGAAGGGTAAGCAATGCCGTTGACCCATATGGTACGGTAAAAGAATACTCTATTTCCCCGGATTTAAGATATTTCCACGCACTTTTAATTATACCTACGGGGGAGTGATACTCCGCGTCTATACTGTTTAGCAACGGGTCCGGCTTGGGCGCGAGACGGAATTTGCGAAAACCAGGGTATTCCTCAATAGGATCAATACCCGCTACGTCCCGGTACAGCCATTCTGTTATGCTACCATAGGCATAGTGGTTTAGGGAGTTCATTCCCGTGTCGCTTATACTACCGTCTGGCAGAATAGAATTCCACCTTTCCCAGATGGTGGTGGCCCCCATATTGACCGCATACAGCCAGCTTGGGAAATCCTCCTGCAACAACAAGCGATAGGCGATATTATTACTTCCCGTAGCGGAAAGAACCCGGCATAGATAAGATGTTCCAACAAAGCCCGTACGCAAATGGAATTCGGATTCCTTCAATTTTAGCGCCAGGGCATGGGCGGTTTTATCCCGCCACTTGTCGGGGACAATGTCCATATGAAGCGCGAGAATATAGGCCGTTTGAGTAGTTAGCGCTAGCCGCCCATTTTCGGTTACATATTCGCTAACTATAGCATTACGCACAGCCTCGGAAAGTTCTTCATAAAACTCGGCATCTTTAATATTGCCCAGCACACGCGCGGCCTTGGCCACCAAGCTGGATGAATATCTGTAAAAACAGCTTGCCAGATATGTGTTTTCTGTACCGCCAAACCTGTTGCCTATGGGGTCTTCATTGTCCAAAGCAAGCCAGTCGCAGAAATGAAAATCACCTTTCCACAGCCGGGTATTCCCCGTAGCTTGGTCACGGCTACGGATATAATCTACCCATGCCTTCATGCTGGGGTATTGGCGCTGGAGTATGCTTTTGTCCCCGTATCTTACATAGTGGCTCCAAGGGATAATTGTAGCGGCGTCACCCCAGGCGCAAGAGCCTGCTTGTACCACATCGTGCTTTGGAATAACCACGGGCACATTGCCGCCAATTGCTTGCTGTTCCATCATCAAGTCATAGCAGAATTTTGCGAAAAATGCCGCTACATCCATATTAAATGCCGCCGTCCCAAAAAAAACCTGCGCGTCCCCCGTCCAGCCCATACGCTCATCTCGTTGTGGGCAGTCTGTAGGGACATCCAGGAAGTTGCCGCGCTGGCCCCATAGAGTGTTTTCGAATAGCTTGTTTACTTTCTCGTTAGATGTTTTTATATAGCCTGTGGGTTTTAGCTGAGAGTAAAGCACCAGACCTGTAAAATCTTCCGGGTTAACTTCCTGATGCCATTCTGTTAACTTCACATATCTAAATCCATAGAATGTATAAGCTTGGCATATGGTTTTTTCCATACCATCGCTAATATACACGTACTCGCATAGCGCCCCACGCAGGTTATCGCGGTAGAAATTACCGTTTTGCAAAACCTCACCAAACTGAAGATGGATTTTACTCCCTTTGGGTGCTTTGCATGTAAACTCCAGCCAGCCTACCATGTTTTGACCCATATCCAGCACTACTTCCCCGGCGGGGGTATAGATGATTTCTATAGGTTTTAGGCGTTGCATAATTGCTATTGGCGGGCTACGCCGCGGCTCAAGCAAGTCAAGTGGGATATTAGCCTGCTTAACCCCTGAGGCCGCGCCGGAATCTAACGTATCATCGCGGTATTCGCCGTCAAAGACATTAGAATCTGTTATACCCGATAACTTCGTGTTCCAATTTGTATCGGTTACTACGCGTTGTTGGGTTCCGTCTTCAAAGGTTATAAATATTTCGCAAATACAGGCAAATTCATTGCCATATCGAAAATTTTTCCTATGCAACCCGTAGCGCCCTTTGTACCAGCCATTGCCTAAATTGATTTCTACCATGTTTGCGCCTGTTTTTATCAAGCTGGTTATATCATAAGTCTGATACGGGAGCCATTTGTCATAGGCACATAACCCCGGAGAAAGCACCTCATTGCCGGCGGTCTCGCCGTTTAACGTCAAGTAATACAGGCCAAGCCCGCAGATATAAGCGCGAGCGGAGGCTATCCGGTTTTCTATATTAAAATCTGTAAATAGTATTGGGTGGCGGTCGGGCTCAAGAGCTGGGGATATCCATTTAGCCGCCCATGGCTCATCTTCCTTTGCGGTTTCAAACCAAGCGGTGTTGGTTGCCGTGTCTGTTTTGGAGTCCACGGTTACAGTCCAATAGTAGCGGGTTCTTGGCTTTAACAAGATATCAGGAATATAACATAAGCTGTCTAAGTCCTTACGTGTTCCGCTACTAAATATAACGTCTTCGCAGTTGGGGTCGGTTGAAATTATCACAACTGTTTCAATTTCGGGGTTCGCGTCACATTCCACAATCCACGATAAACGTGGTATCCCTTCAAGCTGGTACCCCAAGGGGTTTTCTATGTGATTACAACGCATTTCGCTTATTTTCAACTTGCTCATTTTAAACCAGGCCTCCTTCGTCTTATGCACATATTGGGATGATTCACACTTACTTATCCCCGTCAGAAACTTCAAATGTATAGTGTACCGGCAACCAAATACGCATTTCCCCAAAGCCCCTGTTGTCCCACGCAAAATAAGGAATCATGCGCAGGTTGGTTTTCCGCAAGCCTTTGACCATAAGGGGCTGGTATAGCGCCGCCGGGTCACTTTCGCTTGAACGTACTAAGGTAACGGCAACACCGCGGAGCGCAACCATTGGCACACCTTTAATCTCGCAGGCTTCCTCGCTAAACTCCGCGTCTGAAAGTAGCATGATGTTGTCCATAATATCGCCTTCAAGGTCATGGCTTTCTACACAATATACCAACGGCCCACGAGTTACACATACTTGCCCGGTGTCTTCTTCAACCTTCGGATGAGCTTCGATATACTGTACCGGCATATCAAAATGTACGCTTACAATCTCATCCGTGGAACCGGTAATAACTACATCAACAAAGGTATTGGCGTCAGACTTGCTTATGTTTACGAGTTTATCGCAGTATTTTACAAAACCGCTTTCTGCCCATCCAGGCACTCGCACTTTAAGGGTAAACGGCTCATCATTCTCCCTGTTGGTGATAGCTATATCAATAGCACCACTAAATGGGTAATCCGTGGTTTGCTCCAAAGTGAAAGTCGCGCCGTTTGCAAGCCGTATGTCTGCTTCGTTATTTGAGTACATGCCGCACCATACCGCATCTTCGCTTATCTTATAAGCATAATCAATCGCCTCGGGAATGCTACGCGATATATTAGTAGGGCAACAGAAGCACTTAAACATACTGCTACGCTCTGTTGGCCACATTACGGGGTAATCCAGAGTTTTAGTACGGCGTAGCATATTCTCGTAGAAATATTTCTGCCCGTCTAAACTTACAGACGCTAGCACCAAGTTGTAATAAGAGCGCTCAATCAAATCCATATACTCTGCTTTTGGTGCCCTCGCAAACATCCTCTGTGCCCAGAAGATATGCCCCAAGGTCCCGCAAGTTTCATTGTAAGCAGTGATATTGGGCAGTTGATACTCATACCCAAAGGCCTGATGCACGTATTGCGCGTCTAAAAGCATACCAAAAGGCGATGTGCCTGTATAAAGCGGCCCACAGCCGCCGGTGATATAAATTTTACTTGTCATTAAGTTTTCCCAAACACTGTCAAGCACTGCGGGTAGATTCTCGTCACCGGTTTCTAAGTACATATCTGTAGCCCCGGCATAAAGATAAGTAGCGCGCACAGCATGTCCTACAATTTTACGGTGTTCCCTTAGGGGGATGCGGTCCTGATTGTCGTCTGTACCGTCTGTGACCAAATCCCGCAAAGATATGGCTGTTTTGGCAAGCTCCAGATACTGTTCATCTCCGGTAACGCGGTACAACTCAAACAACCCCATATAATGGCTGGGGCAAACCGCCGTTTGAGCCTTGCCCTCCTCCAATATACCGCGGTACATATTTTTCAGATACGCCGCGCATTTGCGGGCGATATCCAAAAAGTTATCCTTCCCGGTAACCCTTTTATGCACACAGGCCGCCGTAAAAAGATGGCCAAAATTATATTCTTCAAAATCGTTAATATCCCCATGGCGCGTCATACCTTTACGCTCACCTATTATTTGCTTGGTTGATATATAGCCGTCAGGTTGCTGTGCGGCGGCAATCAGTTCTATATACTCATCAAGCTGGCGATCTATTGCCTTGTCATTACGCATGGCGTAGGTGTAAATAATCCCCTCCATCAGTTTATAAAAATCACCGTCACCATAAGGGTTGCCACGAAATTCGCCGTCGCTAAGCCCTGCCGCGATACGGAAATTTTCTACCTGATGAAAGAAACTATCCTTGTCGGCAAACACACTAAGGATATGTGGGATGGTTTTATCCGCACATGTATTAAAACGGTCAAGCCAAAACCCAGCGCGCCAGCGTACGTTGCCTTGCGGCAAAGAATATACCTTGGCATGGGGGCTATTTCGGGTATCAATCAACATAAAATCATCTCCTGATGCGTTTTGATTTCCTTTACCAAAAAAAGTGCTGCCTTGCGAAAAACTCGCAAGACAGCACCAAGATAAAATCAACCTTTAGGGATAAATCCAGTTTCTTTCTTCCCATGTCGGGCGTGTAGGCATTTGCGGCGCGTTGTTCCAAATCTCCATATACAACTCAAGGTCTGCTACCGCACGTACTGCCTCAAGCATGGCGTCAAAATCTGTTATCGGGCGTATGCCTGCAATCATTTGAGCAATCCACTCGTCTTGAATGGTGTTATTTGAGCTCCTAATAAAAGCGGCGTCTTCACGCTCTCTTTCAGTAAGGATTGGGTCAAAGGGAGCATGGATAACCCGCACTTCTCCCCTTAGAAGGGCTTGTGTTACACCGCGTATAGCTCTTTGTGCCTCGTCATGGAAGCCACGGTGCATAGAAACATCATCACGAAGTGTAGCATAACGTGGAAGCATCATATTCCAAATGCCAATCGCGTCACGCGCGTCTTGACCTAAATCCATAAACTCTTGAATCCATTGCTTGTTACCGTCCACGTCATAGTAGAAGGATACGCCTTCTTGGCCCCATTGGAACGCCGTAGAAATTTCATAGCTATATACTAAGTCTATAACGGCCGCCAATACTTCGGGATGATGTACACCTTCCCTGGCGACAAAACCCCACCATACGTTATCGCCCATAACGCGCGCGTTAACAAAAGGCGCCACGCCCGGCTCGGGTTGTGGGTTTGGCATCCACTGGATGTCAAATGGCCATGGGTCACGGTGCCCTTGGTTAAACCAAGCCGTAAACTGCTCTGCCCATGCGTGGGTAAACGCCCAGTTACCGGAAGCCATGATGATGTTGGCCTCATCGCCACTAAGCGTCATAAATTCAGGATGCAAAAAGCCTCTTTCGCGCCAGTCGGCAAGCAACTCGATTACTTCGCGATATCTTGAGCTACCGGACGCGTTAAGCATATGGTGGTCCCACTGGCCTGTCGCATGGCAGAAGAAACGCCTGTTGGCCGGGAAAGGATTACCCATGACCAAGCTCATAGTATCAACATAGTAGCCAAGTCCCCATCCATATGATTGGAAAGGTATGATTGTCGGGTTTTGCGCGAGAATCGTTTCCATTGCGACTTCCATCTCGGCTAAGGTAGTAGGCATTTCTACTCCATAACGGTTAAGCACGTCCATGTTTGCAAACCATGCTTCGGGTATGGCATCGTTTTCCAGGTTAGGGATTTTTGTAAGACGGCCGTCCGTGGTGGTATAGCGCATTGCCCAGGGGTTGTCTTGCGCGGCCGCTACAAAGTTAGGCATATATGTGAGCAAAGGATTAAAGTCCAACAACAGCCCATGATACTGTATGCCATGATCCCAAGAGTTACCGCGGTTTACCCACAGTACATCCGGCAACCCACCGCCTGCCCAGTACAGGTTAAGCCTGGTAGCGTAGTCCGTGTTAGTAGGGGTGTCCCAGATAATTTCTATATTACCCAACATTTCCCTAAGAAGCATAGCACCGTGTGAATCTGCCGGCTCGTTAACGCCTACGTCCATCGCAAAAAACCTAAATGTAATAGGGTCACCGGTCCAAGGAAGGATGCTTTCGTGTTCCATATCCGCATCCGGCGGAACGTCAACTTCAACCGGAGGCGGTTCGGGTGTGGGTGTTGCTTCTGATACAGGGTCTGGCGCAGTCTCGTTACCATTTCTACCGCAGGCAGTAAACATAAGTACCGCGCTTAGCAGTAAAACACAAAGCAATAATAATTTTTTCATCACTAACACTCCTTAATAAAAATTTTTTACGATTAAATTGAGATTAACCTTTTACTGAGCCAATCATCACCCCCTTGGCAAAATGCTTCTGTAGAAACGGATACACACATAGCACAGGGAAAATTGTTACTATAACGGCCGCACTACGTAGCGTGCGGTTCGTAACTAATGTATGGAGTGCCCTTAAGTCAATATTTTGCGTGTCTTGGAAATCAAAAAGGATAAGCATACGGCGTAAGTACATTTGTATAGGCATTAAATCGTTATTACGGAAATATAGCATTGGCGTAAACCACGCGTTCCAAGTGCCAACAATATTTATCAAAGCAAAAGTAGCCAATACAGCCTTAGAACAAGGCAAAATAATCTGGAACAACGTCCTATAATGCCCCGCACCGTCAATACAAGCGGATTCTCTTAGTTCGGCCGGCGAGCTCTTAAAAAATGTGCGGAAAATAATAACGGAGAAACCGCTAACCGCACCCGGCAAAATCATAACAAGAGGGTTATCCATCATACCCAATGCCCTAAATACAAAGAATGTAGGAAGCAAACCGCCACCAAAAAACATTGTTATAACCATGTAAACATTAAGGAATGTTTTACCTCTAAACTCTGGGATAACAAATGGGAAAGCCATCATCGAAGTAAATAACAGGTGTACGAATACACTGCCAAGGGCATAACTGATAGTATTAAAATAATAACGGAATATCCTACCGTCCTGGAAAATAAATAAGTATGACTGAATATTAAAATCCACGGGGAAAAACGTAACGCGCAAAAGAGGGTCTGTGCCGTCACTTAATGATATAGATAGTGTAAGAATCAGTGGGTATAGCCATGTAGCCAGCATAACCGCCATCAAAACGTAAAGGAAATAATCAAAAGCATACATTTTTTTCATTCTGCGCCGGATTTTTAGCATTGCGTTAGTCTCCTTTAAATGAGGGCTCCGCAGGTTAGCCTGCGCGCCGCATACCAATGCGGCGGCAATCAAATGCTACCAAAGCGAGGTTTCACCAACTCGTCTGGCAATAAAATTGGCAATTGACAGCAGTGTTATAGATATCAATGACATAGAAAGTCCAACAGCGGCAGCATAGCTTTGATGGCCAAAGCCCTCTATACCTATCCTAAACACATAAGTGCCCACTACATCGGCGGTAGAATATATTGCCGGGTTATACATAAGCAAAATAGTATTCCAGTCATTGTTTAAAAGTGTCCCAATATTGAGTATAAACAAGATAACAAATGTAGGCATGATGCCTGGTATCGTGATGTATCTAGCCATTTGAAGGCGGTTACCCCCGTCAATACGGGCAGACTCATACAATTCCGGGTTTACCCCTGCTATAGCCGCTAAATATAGTATCGAGCCAAAGCCAATACTCGACCAAAGCCCAACGCTGATAAATATCCCCCTAAACAAATCCGCCCGCATAAAAAAGTCAATCCTGGCAAAACCCAACCAATCTAACAATATATTTACCGCGCCGCCAGAGTAACTAAGCATATCCCTAAGCAACCCGATTATTATAACCGTGGATAAAAAGAAGGGCATGTATGATACTGTTTGTATGGTTCGTTTGTATTTATTGTGTCTAATCTCATTTAGTAACAACGCGAAAAGAAGTGGTGCCGGGAAAGAAATAAAAAGCTGGTATATACCCAAGATTACATTGTTGCGGAAAGCCCGGTGGAAAAGCGGGTCATTGATAATACGATCAAAATGCCTAAGGCCGGCCCAGTCACTGCCGGTAAAGCCAAGTACCGGCCTAAAGTCTTGGAAGGCCATAACAAGGCCGTACATAGGTAGATAGTTAAAAAGTAATAGGATAACAAACCCAGGCAATATCATGGTGTACAGGGGCCAATTACGCCTAATATATACATCAAAAGGCACTGTGCTTCGTAATCCCGGCCTGCGCTCTTGCTCACGTTCGGCTTTGGCCAAACGGCGGGCCTTTCTTTGAATTTCTTTACGAGTCATCATGCCCCGTCACCCTTTCGATATGGTGCTGATACTGTAAATATATATCATATGTTTTGTAATGAGTATGTAATAATGTTATGTAAAACGTGAAATACCCATGTAAATTTCACATAAGTATTTCACGTTTGCCAATATGGATTGTAATTGTTCACTGTTTATTCCTGCCGGATGGCGGAATTTCTGTAGGTGTTTAGTTATCTTTGAGCAACAACACCCAATCGCTATGTCCAAATTTTTTGGCCGGTGGGCAAAAACTATAACCGCCAGATAAATCTACTTTAGCTATATAGCTCCTAACACCGCTTTGGGGGTCATACCACCAAGCGTCCATTTTTTTTGGATGTTTAAGACTAAACACCCGCCCGCTGTAGTTGTAAGCAACTATGTTTTTCTCGTTACCAAAGACACGTATTGCGCTTTCTTTCTCCCCTACATCGTCTCCTAAAAGCCCCTGCATGGGTTCGCATTTTTCATATCTTATTTCATGCATAAGGTCTTTAAGAAACTTCATATGGCCGGACCCCGCATGATGCAACGCCTCTTCCCAGGTATCTTGAACGCTATATGCGGGGGATGTCCCCAGCCCATACATCTGCATAATAGCGTTATTGCCGTAGGTATGGCCACTTGCCCCGGCCAAAACAGGCCACCACGCGTATCTGCGCACATGATGCTCTTGCCAATAAGGCTGACTGCCGTCGTGTAAACCTTGGGGGATTTGCTCGTATGAGGGTTCGCCGTCAAGTACCGGCCTTAGCGGTTTTTTTTCAAGGTCAGCTTCCACATATCGATAGCTGTCCTCACCATACCACGGCTCAAGGTCTGTAGCTTCATCCCATTCGTTTAAGTTTCGTTGGTCGTACCGCCTGTGGCCGGACTGGAACATGTTAAAGTCCAGCCATTCGCACGTGTTAAACCAGTATGTCGAAGAGGTTCTGCCAAAGGGGTGGAAACCGATTAACTTGCCGGGCGAAAGTCTTCTTAGGGTCTTCCCGCAAATATCCCACATTTCGTAATGCTCGCCACCGCGGATATCCCCACCCAACGACCATATAACGTTGTTGTACTTATTAAAGCGTTTGGCCAAAAACTCCATATAGCGTGCCGCGTTTTGGCTGTTTAAAAACCCGCCCTTGGCATAACTGCCCCAAACGGGAAGTAGCATCATATACATACCCAAGTCCTCTGCGAGAGAAACTACAGATTCTACATGTTGCCAATAGGGCTCGTTTTCTTTTGAAAGAAACGCGTTCATATCGCTGTCCAGTAGCGGTATCCTGCCCTCTCTTTCGTCTACATACCTGACATGAGTAAGTAGCACCGCTTGGATGACATTGTAACCCTTATCCAGCCTGTTCTTTAGATATTTGTGGCTCTGTTCCAAATTAAGGCATTGAAACAGCCGCCAAGCCGTATCTCCTAGCCAAAAAAAAGGAACGTCCCCGTTAAACATATAGCGTCCGTTGATGCAAAGATTTCCGTTTTCCCATGGTTTCATATTAAAGCCTCCAGTCCCAATATTTTACGCGCTTCACACGGGGTTGCCACTTCAAGCCCCATAGCCTGTATAAGCTTAGCAAGTGCCGCAACCAGCGGCGGATTTTCTGTTACAACTTCCCCGTTTAGATATGGGCTGTCTTCTAACCCAATGCGCACAAGCCTCGCACCAAGCCCAAGGGCACAAGCCATTAAGCTAAAATCTTTGCGGTTAGCGTGGGTAAAGCCCCATAAGTCTTCGTTTAAATACTGCCATAAAGCGGTCAATGCCCTGGGGTTGGCCGGGGCACCGCCCTCGTGCCCCACCACTATGTTCATCATCAACGGGCGCGGCAAGCTATATTTTTGGTCTAGCCTACGCACAGCGTCAATCATACCCAGCTCGAATATTTCAGCTTCAGGCATTTTATTTTGCTCTAATAATGTTTTCACACAGGTTTCCACATCGCTAATCGGGTTTGTATATACCACGGCTCCTAGGTTAACAGAGCCTACATTAAGAGAGCATGTCTCAACAACAGGCAAAAACAAAGGCGCGCACCTCTTGTAAATATCCATGTCAGATATGCCGCCGGTACTTGCCTGAATGATAATATCCGAACCTTTCCTAACATGGTTAACGCAGGCGGTAAACTCAGATACGTCATCTGTAAGATGCCCGCCTATATCCCTAACATGTAGATGAACCACGGCTGCACCCACAGCCTCGCATCTGATTATTTCCTCCGCGAGCAGGCGCGGGTCAATCGAGTGAGGTACGGCAGATACCGGCGCAACCGATATTATTACCTTGTTTCCAATATCCATATAATCCCTCAAATTATGTCAGCTTCTCAAACAAGTTATACAACAGCATTTCATCCCCAACATTACCCGGCAAAATAATATACCCCATACCGGGAAAACGGCTTTCCTCACCCAAGCGCCAAACAGGGACACCCGCCGCAACCTGACCAACAATTTCGGCCCTGCGGATTTTAAGCCCCTCTGTCGCAACGTCACTGGAAGTAATACCGCCTTTGGCCATTACAAACCGGGGCGTACAGTCTAACTGGGCAACCGCTTTTGTTAGCCCTTTA
>Ga0123355_10014230_pt1 | contig 12428 bp, 3 predicted proteins | sample TergutEmb28metaG_3_FD_89872 | JGI IMG/M metagenome (GOLD analysis project Ga0123355, IMG submission 89872) | Embiratermes neotenicus P1 segment gut microbial communities from Petit-Saut dam, French Guiana - Emb289 P1 | ecosystem: Host-associated > Arthropoda: Insects > Digestive system > Gut ...
TTACGCATAAGTACATCAGCATGATATTTAACTGTACCCAACACACGAAAGCTGTTCAGGAAGATCTCGGAGTGGGCCAGCAATTTCCCTTTAAAGTTACATGACGACCATGTTACTAGGGGCGTGGTTTTAAAGACTCACTGGATCATGTTGATGTTCTTAGGCACGTTCGAAAAAATCGAGAAAAGCCACTATTAGCTTCGTCGTGTTTCTCCGTCCGGCTGTCCGCACGGAACAACTCAGTTGCCACTGGACGGATTTTCATGAAATTTGATATTTGATTATTTTTCGAAAACCTACCGAGAAAGTTAGTTTCATTAAAATAGGACATGGATAACGAGTACTTTATATGAAGGTCGATATACAGTTTTGATCGTTTCTCGCTCATTTCTTCATAGAATGAAAAGTATTTCAGATAAAACTTGTAGAGAAAATCAAAACACACTCTTTACATTCAATAATCTCCCCCCCCCCAACCCCCCGAAAATCGTACCGTTTATGAGATAACGTGGAAAAATATTGTACAGCCGGACAGGTCACAGATTACAGTATGGCGCATGCGCATTGCATTCTGAATACCTAATGTTACAAACACACACTCAAAAAATGTAATAATTATTTCTTTTCCACTGTTACGATGGTTGCACGAACGCGCCTCCATGTTATGTTATACGTACTTCGCCTGTACAGCTTATTCAGTCCTCGTATATTTTCTTGTCGAGTTTAAACAGTTATTTGACTTAGACAGTGAACATCGGCGATTTATTTTTAAAGTAATGACTCAATTCTATCTGACTGTTTTACGGCGTTCAAGAGAAACAGTGCGAAAGAAACGACCACCACTTAGCGCAAACATATCTGGTTTCTTCACCATCACAACTCTGCCGCATAAGCATGGCGCTCTCGGTTCAGAGTTTCTTGTAAGTAACAGAACTCCAGTTGTGATCTCCGCCCTTCTTGCATTTTACGCAGCGTACTACAGTAGTTTCTTACCGACGATTCGGGACAACCTATAGGTTCCATCTTCAAGGATCAAGCAGTCCAGAAAGCGCCGGTAAGGAACTACCATTCTACGCTCGGTAAAATTCCAAAAGAGGTCAGATTTTATTTCCACCCCGGCGTAAACCTAAAATCATGCACAACTCCATTTCTTCCATAGTCACCCTATAGGAGTGATGTCTCCAACAAACACCTTTCTGTTCCCGAAAATGAAATGTAGTTTAAAAGGATGTAGATTTGAATCAGTACAGGAAATACAAACAAAAAGTCACAAAAGCAGCTGATTCAGATTTCTTCAGAATCTTATATAGAATTCTGGGGGAGATCGTAGCTTTTATGCAATAAGGAAATATTTCGAATGGGGTAACGTTTGCTATAGCACATGTACCTAGCATGCCCTATTAACCTTTTAGAGCCTAGCGATTACTTTACGAACCACCAGGTTTAATATTCAAAAATTCTACATGTTGCTCACACTGTGTTGGCTGTACTGTACGATCTCACAATAAACAGTGACTTATGCCTTTAACAGCCTTAGCAGACTGGTTTTGTATAATCGAGGTCGAGAGCGTTTACTGCGCTGTACGCAATGAGTCCTTATATAAAATAGACACGTATAGTCTTTAAACGGTTAATATCCCTGTCTATCCCTCTCGCTTGGATCCCAGTATCCTGCTCAGCAAATTTTTCCCAAACCCCCAAATATATTCCACTTTTTCGTAATGTGTTCTCAGTAGCAGCATAGCTCATTCAGCTGGAGACCACAATAATTTTCATATCCCTTCCTGTCTGAATTGCTAACCGGTGATACTTGTTTCAAGGCAAGACCACGGATATGTTCGGCAGGTACTTAGGTACATTTACGTTTGGCTGAATTAATTATAGATTTTTTAGAGATCGAGCGAAGAGAATATTGCCACATTGGAGGTGTAAGTGCCACACTTGGAGGTACGGCCCTCAAGGCCGTAAGACATCTCTAGTAAGGCGTTATTGTTAGGTTTATGACGTCATATGTCGCAAGAAGGAATTTGGCTAACCTAGCTGAGGGCTGGTGGCGGCTTCTGTCACTCTAAACTCTACAACAAAACCACTTTGCACTTCCTGTCATAACACAAAATGGAGGACATCTGTTTTATGAGTATCAGGGCAAGTGGCCAGGAAGCCAGCCCAAGCTGCGTTCGGAAAACAGTTGGTTTCGGGTCCTCATGTGCGCCACGCTAGGAGAACAAGGACATCAAGATAAGGTTAAGGTAAAATGTTCAGTGCAGATCATAACTGACAGCCCAAGTGTAACAACAGTTAATAATCAGTATGTATATATATATATATATATATATATATAGCGATTTGTCTCCCAACTACCACGCTAAATAAATTGGTCTAACGCAGTCGTGACTCTGTAATCGCTACAAGTGATATTCCCTGAGAGTGGCTTACGTTCAACGACTGAATTATTCAGGCAGTTTAGCGCCGTGGTGATTTCGAGGTCCACACCGCCTTCTGTTTGAGCATGGAGGCAGTACGTGCTTCCGAAACGTTAGTACCCACTTACTAAATTACACATTGTTTGAACAGCTACTACAGCCGCCGCTCTGATCACCTCGTGCTGGAGCCTGACTCTTCTTAACACTGTATGAGACTGAAAGACACTGAGTCTAAGGTATTCCCTGAATATTGCTACGTATTAATCCGTTATTCAACTTTAAAGAATAAAGTAGAATAGGAAATATAATATTGTGTATTTTCCGTGCAATTATACTACATATATAAAATTTAACACCAACTTGTTGCATTTTATTGGATAATTCATGCTGCAGTAGTCATTCTTAGCGTGAACACAAGACACCAGATATCTGATTCCAGAACTTACTTCGTTTGAAGAAAGAATAAGAAGTTGATGTTTTGACGCAACAACTAAATCAGCAGCTAAATAGTTTCATATTCTAATCGTATTTTAACTGGATTTTAACAATAGTATTGATTTTTAAGAATTGTAACATTTAATTATCACAAAATAATTTTGATCGTATTTGGAATCTCTAACAAGTTAGTTGAAATATTAGCTGCACGTACTAAAGAATGCTCCAAGAATTTGCCAACAGTTTAGGCCGAAACACGACGCAGCATGTATTATCCAATAAAACTGTTGTCTAAAAAAGCCGGTGTTAAATTTTACAAAGGGAAACACAGGTCAGAACAGCTGGTAGTCGACCCGGAGAGCAGGTGTGTACATCCACACCGCATCCACATCAGCCGATTTTGTTTGGACTCAGAAGACAAGAAAGGCTAGCTAAATGTTGTGTTTCACTTCTCGCTGCACACAGATCACTCACTCCTAACCGTTCACAGATTTCAGCTCCCAGAACATTTAAAGTATGTATGTGAAAACCACTCCGTTAAATGTACGACATAGAACAATACACTACGATAAAATTAAAACAGATTTTAGACAGATGTGAGGAAGAACACGTGTTGCCCATGATCCTGCCAGAATATGGTGGCAGCAGATTCCATCGAAATGCCCGTAATTACCAGCAGAACGCACAGTGTCACAACTTCATGCAGCACAGCGGTACGTGCCTTAGGTCTCACGCTTTTCCCTTTTCTGCCGTGTCAGATAACATCCTTTATAACACCTTTATGAGGCTCCTTACGCAAGTAAAGCTTTGTAGCAGTAACGAGGTGAGGGAGAACTGGATTCTGAAGTGCAAAGGAGGTGAAATCCGAAGACTGTGTGTTGCTTTTTGCTTCGGTATCATATTTTTTGTGTAGATAAACACAGACATAGCAAAGCTTATGAAATCGCTACAAACTTAACAGTATTCGGATGGGAATCAGTGAATTTGATAAAAGAGATCTGTTGATAATCGCCCAGTTGGTCAACAAGTTTTCTTTTCATGGAATTCAAAGTTTCACTGTCATTTTCACACCAGCCCGCCAATGACACTTAACAACATTCACAGCAACATTCCCCATACTTTGTATCAGTTTTAATGCCCTGTTTCTCTTATATAAGGGGTCGGTATAGCATAGGTGGGTAAAGCGACTTGTTAAGGGCTAGACGTTCAGGGTTTCTATCCCCGGTTGGGGGGACAAAACGCACCCCTCCAGGCTGGCACCAAGACTCTTGTTAAATGGATAGCTTTCTCTTTCCAGGGGGTAAAGCAGTCGAGGCGTGGCGTTCACAACTCGCCCTTCTCTAGCAGCGTGATCAAGTATGGGTAGAGCTATAACCCTACTACCTTCAGGGTCCGACTGCCATGTAAAGGGACAGCCTTTATCTCCACTGTTCTTATATCACACCACACAATCAAGAAACCATGCCTCTTAATCGCGGTTCAATTACTAACCTTCCTTTCTTCGGAGTAATTATCTTTATTGTACACATAATTTGACGCTACCAGTTCTGTATCAAATTAGCCACGCTTTGTTTCTATTTCACCTAAACTAGGAGTTACATTGAAGCTACTTCAGAAAGCAACCGTCCATGCAGCTTAAATATTGTTTACTTTAAAACTTCAGGGCATACCACACCATAACTGTATATACAACCGTCTTCATGTATATGAACCCTCGGGGTTGAAACGTGTAGCAGGCATCAAAAAAATTAAAATATATGTATTCATTTAGGAAATGTGCATTTTGTTGGTTTATATTGTGTAATTATATAGCAATGCAAAAAAATTAAATATGGCGTAGAATACTTGAACGAAGACAAATCAATCATAACTCCTATGTCCACCTCACAACGCGTAGACTCACAAGTTGTTGGGAGCGATTTTATGATCCTAGCGGAGGTGGGCAGGACAATAAGGCCACATTGCATAACGAAGGATACAGGCGGCCTGATGTTGACAGGATAGGAAGGAATGAACATACAGCTAAGTTGCAGGGCACAAAAATACACACAGAATTTTGTGGAAAGAAATTCTTGCAAAACTGAGTCGTGAGAAATGAAGCATTACGGGAGAAGGGGAGGTGTAGGAGGTGGAAAGAACTGGCTCAGGATCTTGCTCTCAAGTGATCAAGTTTTATATTAGCAGTATTAAAACTTTCGGGTTATGATCCCACAGTTAGTTAATAATACATTCCCATTTCTGTCTTAACGTATCTTTAGTACGGAATTCATAAAATTAAGAAATGGCGTGGTGGCTATTTGTCCTTCCTGATGTTGCATGATGGACAATACAAATTCTAGAGAAATATAATATTTGGCGCTTAAACCGAAGCTCACAATGATAACAGCGAGTGGGATATTGCCTGGATGACAGAAGAATCGAGGTTCGATTCTAGATAAGTGTACAGATTGTAGTTTTTCTCAGTTGTGTTCAGACCGGCTTTTGGTAAAAACTCAGCCTGCTGACAAAAGAGGACGGGGATAAAGCGGACAAGACGTGAGGCTAATCAATGTATTTCGTCTGATGAAGAGATAAAAACACGTTGATATCTGTATTCAACCTCAAGTTCGTCTTTGATCATGGCGCCCAATTAAACGTATTAATAAATTTATATCTAATTTTCTTTTCAAATTTAGTTGAGTTGGTCTATGACAACAAAGCCTATTTTAAAATAAGTTTAAATACATCGTGCTTAATGAGTGCTATTTTGTACAGCACTGCATATGAAAATTTTCCGTCCACCACGAAGCCATTCTGGTTCACAGCTACCCAGAAGTGATGCCATGCCTCTTCATTTGTAGAGAAAGCCACGTCTCTTTAATGGAACAGAAGACGCTATGTGTTTGCTATCGATCTGAATTTAGTGCGACGAACACAAGGCAAACTTAACATACAAACGAGTCCCCACATAAAGGCCTTTCCGGAAAAAAGGTAAAAAAGACATTTTAATGAAACGTGAGGTGGTTTCGTAATATAAGTTCCTCCAGTAGTGTGAACAGAATAAAAGAGTATTCATGAAGGTGTTAGAACATGCAATGGAGGCGCCAATGGGCCCGGAGTTGAAGCTCCACTCTTTCCTAAAAAGTTATCTGAAGCCGTTAAGTTAAAGCCTGCAGGAACGTGGCGCTCATGTAGTATGGAATATGGTTAACACTGCAGTGGAAGAAGTTGATACTTCCATCTTCAGGGCAGATATAATCAGGTCACAAGCCTTTTCCTCCACACCCTTTCCAATCCGCCTTTCTTACCGTCTGGCGTTGTACTGTCTGAGTTGACGACAGCGTCGTAAAATAACATGTCGTAAATAGTAACTTGTGTACATAACTGTGTGGGTTCGAACTGTGGCAGGTGAAACAGCTATTTCTTTCTTCCAAACAGGCCCTGGGCGCATCCAGTCTCTTTTTCAATGGTTACCGGAGTTACTTCAAATATTAACCAATAAATGCACCTATATAGCTTTCACTTAAAACAATTTAAAACACACAAAACTACTCCGACATGTTTCGATCTTTTCAGGTCATCATCAGGGAGTTTCGTCGTTCCTTGCTAAAGTTATTACATATTCACGATTTGGTTCGTTTTTGTAAACAAGGTATTGTGGCAGCATATCATGTTGCGAGGAATCTGTTGTAGAGAGTGTAGTTGGCTAGGTGTGCTTCGTATGCCGCGTACTAATATAAAATGTTTATCATGGCAAATAGAGTTATATGTACGACACTCATACTGTAACCACACAACAATTACAAATTTAGAGTCTCGAAATTTATTTCAGATCTATAACTGCAAACACCCTGTATAAAATGATACATAGGTAGCACACCTAATACTACTTATCATTAATATTAATGTCTTCATTTGTTCTTATGTTAACTCAACATTATAATTATTATTGTTTCATTAGTAACTACATTTGAATAGCATGATAAACCGCTTCTGAACGGCAACAGAGCAAATTACTGGCAAGCATGGAAAAAAGAAAGCCGCCAATAGAACAGAATAACGCAAATGTTAAAGGACACAAGAGGTACAGCAAACATAATTACGAACAGCATGATGGTGGTCTGAATAAATTAACCGTTCCATGAAGCTCTGAACTACTGTAAAGTAATAAACATAAACGACCGCAGCACATTCCGCTGTAATTGGCTCACCGAAAGTCACATAAGCACATTCCGCTGTAATTGGCTTACCGACGGTCGACGTGTTTTTTTATAAATTTTCAATGCTGATATTTATATTTACCTTTGTTTCACTTTTGCCATTGTATAAATATTTATTCAAATTGTTTAGGGGAACAATTTTGTAACTTGTCCTAGGACAGGCTGTACATACTTCCTGTGCAAAAAATCGTACAAAAATGTAACTGGCTACAGTCGATGTTTAAAGACCAGCATACCGGTGGACTGATTTAGATGCAGAAACACGTCTAGCTGAAGGAGCTATATTTGTATGGTGATGAACACTGCAGTGTGTTAATAACCCAGCAGGCATACGTAAACAGAAGTATCAAACTGAATAAGCAGCTGACTTCATTTTCAAAGAAGCTGTTAAGAAACACAGCACCCAGATATCGCCGCCTGGACTGGAGTGTTGATAGACGCCGCATCCACAGTATGCATAGACCTACATGTAGATTATTTATTGTCACGGGTTTCAGTAAGAAATCCACTAAAAGGCGCGGGGTCGATTTTCTTTAAGTTATTTCTAATCTAGGCTACTCAATACATGTAACACATTTCAGGTCTCACGAGAGTAGTAAAAGATTATAAGACTTGCAATTCGAGAGTTGCAAAACAAGATGCAACTTAACGAATGCAGCTCAAACACAAGTAGTCAGCGTTAAAATGAAAAGAGAGCTCAAAAACCATCAAAATTTCGCATCTTTATGAAAAGCGGAAGAGACTCGCTAAGTTGTAAAGCAACTGTTTTATTGACAAAATATTCGTGAATGTAATACTATTGAGATGCCTGCAGTATATTTTGAAAATAGCGGTAATGGCTTGCGGTTGTGTAACTGTACACAACACTATTGTAATAAAGTTTGTTGGTTATGTGAGGAAAATACAAATGGGTTCCGAGCAAGATTCTTAGGGCTAATTTCCTATGGCCTAGGTTTCGAGTCCTACATATATGGTCACCACAGAACAAGCCATAAAGACCCACAGGGGAAGTAGAGGTATAGCTGAACTCTTTCTTTAACTTAGGCGCTAGATATGAGTATGTGGTCAATAACACACCCCGGCCGCTTTATCCGCAGGAAAGAGACTTGGTGCCCACTGCGCAGGAGGACAGGTGGGCCCCAGTCAAGTCTGGTGCGAAAAATCTTGTCCGCATCAGGATTTAATCCCGTGCCAGCCCAGCCCGTAGCCAGTCGCTATACCAACTGAGCTACCCGGCTTATATGTCATTCAGTATTATTTAACTGGGGGCCGCGGTAGCACTTTGGTTAAGGAGCTGTGCTACAAATCGGAAGGTCCTGATTCGATTGCAGATTGTGTCAGGGATTTTTTATTGACATAATCCTTCCGATCGCACCATGGCCCTGGGGTCGACCCAGCCTCTAAAAGAATTGAGTACCAGGAGCATTTCCTGGGGGTAAAGGCGGCCGGTGCGTAAGGCTGACAACCTTACCACCATCCTGTGCCGCTGTCATGAAATCTGGGAACCTTAACTTCCTGGAACCCTCTGGGTCACTCCAGGCCTGTACCGGGACTGATTTACCTTCTTTGTTATTATTAAATTCCACCGCACTCACAGAGAAAGGGATCAGCTATGCGTCTAGTAACCTCACACTAAGTCTATGGAGGGGGCCGTCTTGTCTCCGAAATGTCCTGATTTTATTTTTAACATGATAAAATACTCAAAGTCCATGCAATAATATTAAAAAAAGTGCGTTGTTACTGCTGCTTTAGTCCAATCCTGTCTGGAAGCTTCAGTTACCTGCAGTTCTGAGACACTTCTCCAACTTCATCTCACAATTTCCGAAGGCCGCAGTACATAAGTCGGTAAAGGTGTAGGTGCAGTTCGGAGTATACGTGGTGACAGTTTTGTGACAGCTTGTATGGCCACGCATTAGTCATCAAAGTTCAAATATTTATTATACCATAAAGACACATCTGACAGGCTTGTGGGATATAAAGTGTAATCGCAGAACACCACTCGGATGATTACAGTCCATCATTACAGAAATCTCTGTTACGAAAAGTGTTTGTTCATATTTTACAACCAGATATAATATTTACAATATAAGTATTAAACACAACGAGCAGGCTCTGTTTCCGACTTTCGTAAAGGTTCCCTTCCTGAAACTTTTAGGTAACCCGAAATTTACGTCAGTCGGAAATCACCCCATGCCCACATACCACCCTTCATCAGTTGTGCATACGTTTACAGAATTTCTATATAGAAGTTCAGCATATTACTTCCATCACTTTTAATGTAAAACACAAAGAAAATAGTTTAATAATTACAGTATAAATAAATAATATAAATATTATATTATGCATAATATTAATTAATGGTATATACAATATCTTTTTGCACCCAGAAACTGGGTGTACTTGCAATTCAGAATTGAAATATGTCAATTGTCAAAATGTTAGCTGCACACTTGCATAAATGTGGCGAAGAATGCGAGGGAGATTTTTAGCCATTTAGTAAAGGAACCCCATCACTGTGTGGTGTAACACTGTAGCAGCTTCTTCCACTCGTAACTTCCAGCATGCAAATTCAAAACTACAGGTGATGAGTCTTGGTTAATGCAACAAGATACCGCTTCCCATTCATATGATATTTCGTAATAAATTAATTTTATTCAAAGCACGTACCTGTAACATAAAACATTACTATATTAGCGCCCTCAGGCCAGAATTGATACGCAGACCTCCTGAGGAACAGACGACAGAGACAACCACATAGAGGGAAGTTACAGCACAGCGCTTTAGGATATATTGTATATATGATAAGCTCGCTATATTAAATCCCTTATTTTGTATTAATTATCTGAAGTTACCTTCTTCAACACAATACGGCCTACAACGTTTTTTGGTCCACAAACACACAGTCTATGCCACTGGTTTATACTTGTAATTTTTCGTATTGAGGGTTGCCTTGAGTGTTGTGTGTTATTTTATGTGATGTGTGCTATTTTATTGTATTGTATTGTAGCGTATTTTACTGTACTGTATTGTATTGTCCTGTCTTGCATTGTAGCACATTGCCATCCGGTATAACACATTTGCAGTTTATTAATATAATAATAATAATAATACAGACTTTTTATGATAAACGATTCCACAATCAGAATTGATTTTCCACATGGAAATTCTCCTCTTTCCCGCACTTCTGCGGCAAATACAAAATAAATAAGGACCGTTCTCATTTTTGCAGAAAAAGAAAGAACTTTGCTTTAAGAGTAACAAGCGGGCGAATGAAGACAGTGAAAGACGTGACCTAATGAAGACAGTGAATGACGTGACCTAATGAAGACAGTGAATGACGTGACCTAATGAAGACAGTGAATGACGTGACCTAATGAAGACAGTGAATGACGTGACTTAATGAAGACAGTGAATGGCGTGACCGAATGAAGACAGTGAATGACGTGACCTAATGAAGACAGTGAATTACGTGACCTAATGAAGACAGTGAATGACGTGACCGAATGAAGACAGTGAATGACGTGACCGAATGAAGACAGTGAATAACGTGACCTAATGGAGACAGTGAATGACGTGACCGAATGAAGACATTGAATGACGTGACCTAATGAAGACAGTGAATGATGTGACCTAATGAAGACAGCGAATGACGTGACCTAATGAAGACAATGGACTAAATGTCCAAATGACGACAGTGAACCTTGTGGCCAAAAACAGACTGCAAGCAAAGTAACCAAAATGAACACGGTGAAACGATAAAAACCTGTTAATTCCAATTAAATAACAACTGAATTCACAAGTTCAACATCACAAGGAAATTACATTTACCAAACAATTTCAGACTTATGTTAGTTACACAGAACTGGCCAGACTACATATTCTTGTCCACAAAATGGAAGGTACAAAATACACTTGGCAGACGCACGGCTCCCAGTCACAAATGTTTTACCCTGAATATTTAAGTGGTGTAAACGTATAAAGTGCCGATCCCAGTGGCCGCGCGGTCTAAGGCGTAGGTTTGCGGTCGCTCGACTGCTTAGATCGTGGGTTCGAATCCCGCCAGGGGCATGGATGTTTGTCTGTTGTGAGTGTTGTGTGTTGTCAGGTATAGGTCTTTGCGGCGAGCCGATCATTCGTCCAGAGGAGTCCCACCGACTGTGGTGCGTCGTTGTGTGTGATCTAGAACCCTCATGAATGAGGAGGCCATGGCCCGCGTTGGGTCGCAGCGCCACAAAAAACGTATAAATTCCCTAACAATTATTTATATAGCTCAGTAATAATGTTCCTAAGTTTGAAAAGAAACTTTGAAATATAAATGCCAACATGGAACGTCATCTTATAAACAGGCAATTCGACCCTTAGGGAAAGTAATAACTCGGGCCGTCCAGTTAGCCAAATTCTGGTAGCGGGATGTAAAAAATCACATTCTAGGGTCACTTAAAGAAAACAAAAACTGTAAATTCTAAGCGTGGAATTTACAGAATTTAAATGCTTGGGTGCGACTGCAGTGTTTCTATAACCGGCTGTCTCTAGTCCTGCCAACACTATGACCAGCAGAACTTCACCTTCAGTAGCACGAGATTTCACTGACGCGAGAACCACTAACAGGCTAAACAAGAGTGCCAAATGATACGGAAGTGTCCACAGCTTTAAATTTGTCGGTGAATATCCAAGCTTCGACGTGCCTCAGCAGCGCTGCCATTAGGTATGTAAGGTGGCGAAATGTACACAGTGCAAAGCAGCAAAATCTCTGTACTACAGAGGGTGCTGGATGGCTGCTGCATTCATAGACAGTCCAGGACAATCAATTACAAGGTCATTATCATTCCTTAATTTGCCTTACGACAGGTCCACAGCCTCTCCCAAAGCAAGTTCACCACAGAATGCGATCTAGTGCTTCCTCTTTCAATTTACAGTATCTTCTCGTTTCCTTAAGGTTATCCAATAACTATTTACGTCTTCTTCCTAGTCTTCCCCGTCAATTCTATCCTTCCCTCTATCTTTCCTTCAATAACGCTTTTCAGACGGCAGTTCCTACGTAGCATGTGACCAATCCAGCTAGTCTAGGCCCTTTTCATTGTATAGGGTGAGTCTCTCGCTAGAGGCCCCAAACAATTGTCTATGTATACAGTCGAACAGCGCGGGTTTCTCGTTCGTAAATACTGGCAAACAGGTTCATTTAAAGTATGCCAGACGGCATTTCGAACGGAATTTGGTGAAAGACGTGCACCATCGAAGTGCTGCATCCAGAAATTGGTTAAAAAGTTAGAGACAAGGGGAAGCCAATCTAACGCCTGCCGACTTCTTTCTTTGGGGCCTATTGAAGGGCAAAGTGTACAAAAATACACCCCGCACAATCGAACAACTCAAA
>Ga0123355_10014231_pt1 | contig 12428 bp, 8 predicted proteins | sample TergutEmb28metaG_3_FD_89872 | JGI IMG/M metagenome (GOLD analysis project Ga0123355, IMG submission 89872) | Embiratermes neotenicus P1 segment gut microbial communities from Petit-Saut dam, French Guiana - Emb289 P1 | ecosystem: Host-associated > Arthropoda: Insects > Digestive system > Gut ...
AATTCTTGTTTTATAATAAGTTTATTATATGCCCCTACATGTTTCGAACACTATGTGCTCATCATCAGGAGGTCAGAATTGTATTATACAGCATCTGGTATCATCACACCTGTAGGTGGCCGTCCGGTGCACAGGACGGCCACCTACAGGTGTGAAGATACCAGACGCTGTATAATACAATTTTGACCTCCTGATGATGAGCACATAGTACTCGAAACATGTAGAGGCATATAATAAACTTATTATAAAACAAGAATTTGTGCATTAAGTTGGTTAATTACTAAGATGTAGAGGAGAGTGCTGTGATGAATGATGCTAGTGGTCGTCGGAACGGAACCCCGCCATAAGTCGGGGAGCGTCTCTTTTCTTGTCATGCGCATGCCAGAGGCCTGTCGATAGTCCTGTGATTATGGTGTTGAGACGTTTTTCGATCTGCAGTGTGTTAAACCCGAGTTTCGTCAAGTGGGACTTTCGTAATTTCTTGAAGGTTTTTAGTTTCATCTAAATGTACCGTGCAGGCTACCCACCTAACCTAGCTCAGGTACACTTGTGAGTACGAAAATAGACACGTATTAAGTATGTGTGTGTGTGTGTGTGTGTGTGTGTTAGGCGAGTGCGCAATATTGCGAATAGCGACTATTACCTCTCTGTCTGGCCGCCCGTATGTCCGCATGGAACAACTCGGCTCCCCCTGGACGGATTTTCATGAAATTAGATATTTCAGTATTTTTCGAAAATGTATCCGAGAAAATACAAGCTTCCTTAAAATCGGACAAGAATGACTGGCACTTTACGTGAAGGTCAATATAGACTTTTGATCATATCTCCCTCAGTTCTTCTTAGAATGAAATATATTTCATACAAAAGTTGTAGAGAAAATCAAAACACATATTCTGTGTTCAGGAACTATTTGTCGAAAATATTACCGTTTGTGAGATAATGCGGTAAATTATTGTAGAGAGGGGCAGGCCACAGATGACGATATGCCGCTTGCGCATGACCTGCTGGATATCTAAGGCTAAAATACGCACTCAGAATATGTAACACTTATTGTCACATTGTTACGTTATACATACATTGCCTGTCATGCTGAACTATGGCGTACCCTTTGAGCGGTAGAGTGAGGCGTAACTAACCATTTCTGTGGATCAGAGTCCTTCTTAAGATGTTAACAGTCCATCAGCTAGTCAAATTCCCCAAATTTCATCATTCGAACTCAGATAATGAAACTCCTCACTGTGCAGTCTCCTTCAGTCTCCTGTTACCTCGTGACGTAGATTAATCTTATCTCAACTAACTTCCGATTTAGCAACCGATCTGTGAACTTTTCACAGTATTTCGTAGAATAGCAATCGCTTACGTAGATGGCTAACTCAGCAGTTTGTGTTCATTGCTGCTGCGAATGTATTTGCCTGTGACGTAATTACAAGCAGCTGCCTGTCTTTTTAAATCATTACATATGATTTAATTTTCTAGGCCGTAGCACCTCATACTTGCGAGATAAATGTAATTCAGATTATTGTCATAAAGTGTAGCTCAGTCGGTTGAGCGACTACGTAACGGGATGGATGGTTCGGGGTTCGAATCCTAGTAGGGGCAAGAGACTTGTTAGTTCTCCAAAACGTCGATACCGACTCTGGAACCCACCCAGCGTCCTGTTTCAGTAGGTTCTGGGTTTTTCCCCGAGGTTAAGCGGCTGGGGTATGAAGCTAACCACTCAGCTGGATCTAGTGCGAAGGGTAAGAATGAGTGGAGCTATACCTCTACTCCCCTTATATGCCTTCATGGCATGGACATGGGAAAAATTTACGTTTACAGTCATCGTAGGAGCTGGCCTCGCAGTCCGACATATGACGGTGAAAACTTGAGAGCGTTCTTATTTGTGTGTTACAAATGTCGTTATTCTGCAGAGCTTCCTTTTCGTAGTACGTTATTCAGACCTGGGGAGGCCGCGGTAGCGCAGTGGTTAAGGTGCTGTGCTACAAATCGGAAGGTCGCTGGTTTGATTCCATATGGTGTCATTGGAATTTTTTATTGGCATAATGCTTCCGATCGCACTATGGCCCTGGGGTCTACTGAGCCTCTAACAGAAATGAGTACCAGGAGCATTTTCTGGGGGTAAAAAGCCGCCGGTGCGTAAGGCTGACAACCTTACCACCATTCTGAGCTATTGTCACGTAATCTGGGAACCTTAATTTCCTGGAACCCTCTGGGCCACTCCAGGCCTGTAATGGGACTGATTTACCTTTTATTATTCAAGCCTGAAAGATAATATATATTGCTATGTGTAGAGAGGAAGTCATCCCTCCTCCCCCCTTGAAGATGCAGTACCAGTGGTATGTCAATATGAGAAGTGTTGTTCCCATTTGTTATGAGAGAGGACAGAGTTTTCAGCCTAAAATTAACTTCTTAAATATCAAATTTGAAGGAAACTGATGTGAGGAAATTGCGAGTAGGTTAGAAAGGGCCAACCGCCAGCAAGACGTATTGAACTACGAAGGGGTGCACAAGTCCCGGGCGCCAGGCTGCAAGGGCGAATATATGTTTACGTTGGCGCCAGATATTTCTGGGTTCGCAGTACTGTACCTTTTTCACGTCATCTTGCTGGCATCTGGAATTTCGAGGTAGAGGTAAAGCAATCCCATTACAGGCCTGGACAGGCCATGAGGGTTCCAGGAGGTTGAGGCTCCCAGTTTTTAAGACAGTCGGCACATGAAGGTGGTAAGGTTGTCAGCCCTATGCACCGGCCGCCTTTACCCCTCAGGAAATATTCCTGGTACTCATTTCTGTTAGAGGCTGATTCGACCCCAGCGCCATAGTGAGATATCTGTTACATTATCCCTGACATGAGATGTGTTTCATTTTTTCAGAAGGTATGCATTCTGGTAACCATTTAGTTTGTTATGCACGCATCACGACGGGGATGCGCTCAGAAAGTACGCGTGGGCTTTTCCTTCGAAGTTTTTGTCGTTCTGTCATTTGAACAAAGCTGAAACGAGTTCGCAAGTTACAGTTAAACTTCCAAGTATGAAATTTCACGAAAATCCGTTTTAAAATTTCTGGAGTTCTGGAATCATGCGAGTAGCCAGAGCAATTTTGATAGGCTTTGGCGCAAGGGCTATGACATGCCCGTGAAACATTCGTCATTAAATGTACCGAACAAACCAGAAACTTGAGTTTCTTTTTAAATCCTACGACAGTGAAACTTTTCCATCCGAAATATTGCATAAACATATACGAGTATCGGAGAAGAGATCCGTATAGACCGGACGGCTGGACTTCAGTTCACGCCAGGGACACTCCCACGCCTCGGTCTTGCCCACCGCCATAATCAGTGGGTATCGGGGCTTTGTCCCCGAGGGTTAAGCGCGGGCTGAGCATGAAGCTCACGAGTAACTTCTACCCGTTTGTTTGTTCGAGTCACTTAGTCCTTTGAAGATGAAAATAAGCAAGAATTATGTGTAAATATTCAGTTCGTACCGCACAGTAAACACGCCGTCTATGTTACACGAGCGACCGTTTTATGCTGAATTGGGAAATAATCTCTTTTTCTTCTGAGATCCACGAAACACACAAATGAACTGTGTGGACAGAAGTATAACTTCTGAAACTTAAACTTGGTGGTACGTAAAGTTACCACTGGGCCTTAAACGTTCTGAAGCCTAGCGGTTACTTTACGTACCGCCAGGTTTAACATTGAAAAAAATTACATCGTGCTGACATTGCGTTTGTGTGTTTCGTACGGATCTCAGATCAAACACACATTTTGTAAACCGAGGTGGTGTCCTGCGCGGTACGCGCTGAGTCATATGAACCAGACACATTTCGTTTTTAAAGAATTGAAGGGTTAATGACTCTGTCAGTTTTGATGATACATAGTAGAGTGATGTAGAATATTGGGTGAATAATGGATTGGAAAGGAAGTAGAAAGAAACTGTCGTGTTCTAATTTGAGGATCCGCATGCTCTTAGAGAAGAATCGCGAAACTAATTACAATAACCCAGAATTCAAGACGAGATTTGAACCAAGGACCGCAACAATATGAACCAGAAATGTTAGCATCTGGACCGCGATGTTCGATCTGTGATAGCTGTGTTTAAGGATGCGCCAGGCTACTTCTGCGTACATATTCTTGGCGTGGTGCTTGTTAACCTCACGGACTTGTAACGCTACACGTGATGTCTGATAGCGAGCCACATGCTAGTTAATCGTGTGTCTGTTTACTGTAATCCTGTTCAGCGTTCAGAACTCCAACACGCATTCTCTTTCAGCTTATTGCTATAATTATAGACGATCTTAAAATGAGTTCTAGAAGGCGTCATCAGTAAACTTGGTACCATGTTTAAATTTGGAACACATGAAACCTAATGTCGTGTGTGCAGTTTTTCGCCACTTGGCTGTCGCACTAGAGCGAACTGGGTTCGCGCAGCGCTGGGGTTTTCCCATTCGACATTAATGATGTGTTTTTCTTGCAGGACCACCTCAAAGGCGTCCTACCTCGCATATCGTCGTGACAGAGATAGAGGGCTGCCTACCTTCGAGGGGAGCTACAAACGAACCATGTCGCCTTCTGAGCGGGATGTCATTAGCCCAACACAGAGTGTTTCCACAGGTAAAATTCCATTTCAGTATGAATTTATATTGGAAGCGCTGTGGGGTACTGTAAATAGACTGTGAAAATGTGGGCTGTGTTTACCTGGCTCAGGGTATGTTCACGTGACAGGCTTGTGTGAAGACGGTGACGAACACTCGAGTCCATGAACGGCGGAGATTTTCGTGACGAGTGTATTTGTTTGTTTTATAGTGAGTTTAACGGCTCTGTCAGGAAGGATTAGGTGATTGGCTTTTGTAAGTACTGAATGTGGTGGAATGTGTGGGACAGTGAGGGTTTTACTGTAATATTATTGTATTATTTTATACTGATAAACTGATAAAGGCAGAACACATTTAGTTCCAGGTATAAATAGGATGGAATGGGTTTCAATTTTTTACTCTGTTATGCAGGTAAGAGGGAGGTGTAAAATGATTTGTTGAAATATAGAATGTAGGTGAAACTTTGAATGGATGGAGCAGATATGAAATTTTATTGAAAGGATTAATAGAACAAAATACAAAGTAACATAGTAGTTAGTGGTCATAGAGAAGATAAGGAGAAAGGAAAGTGAAGATGTAATAATATTTGAAACGATATTTGGTTTGCAAGGCGTGGAGTGATACTTTGAATATGGTAAATGTAGGTGGTAGATTGATGTATGTGATGCATAAAAATATTATTTGTAAAACCAAATAAATATTCTGAGTTGCAAAAAAGAAAAGCAGTGGTAGTGGGCGCAGCCTTCTGTATGACTTGGCTCAAATGAGAAACATTTGACTTGATTTGACTCTGTCAGAACTCTGCTCTATAACATCAGATGAGGATGTGATGGTGTGTTATGAATTTTACAAGATACAGTAGTGGGTCTTTATGGCCTGACGTTTAGAGTGCTGTTTGGGTATTTCCCTGGAGAGGTTGATGAGCTCCTTGAAAATGTCAGAATAGCCAGGCTCGCTGTCGAGATTCTAGCTGGGCATCTTCCAGATAAAAGTCAGGAACTTTACAGATGGACCAGCTTCCTTGGTTGTCTTGACCAGCTGAACTATTGTTAGCTTCTTAAGAAATATTGCTGTACTGATGTAGATATGCATGCACACACACATACATGATTATCTATATGCATACATATGTACATAAAATAGAAGAGTTCTTGACAAGTGTGTATGTTGTATTGATGGTGTATGTTTTGTCATTCTCCTGCTGCACTGATGTTCATACCCTTACACAGAAGCACAATGATGCAACACAGTTTACACTAAAATGGAAGTAATGACACAAAGTATGAAAGGGATAAATGAATAAGGTCATAATGTTGTGGATGAGTTTGTTTTGAACAGTGTCCTTGATCTTGGGTCTTTATCAAAAAATGTTTTTAAAATGAGTCTGTTTTCATTGTAATGTGAATGAACATAGGTGAAATATTGATTTATGCTGTTTTTTTTTTTATACAGCATGTACACATGGTGTTCAGATTTAGTGTCGACATCTTTGAAATAATGATAGGGAGCAGGGCAGTTTATTAATTAATAAACTGAATAGAGTTTTCAAGTGATAAACTTAGGTAAAGTTTGTTTGTATTTTCAGGTGTATGATAGATAACAATGAAAATGGACACATGTGAGATTCTCACAGGGGTGTCTCAGAGGATTTAGGTCTTCTGAGATGTGGCACTGTGCCACAGGGTTAGAGGTCACTGCCATTTTGAAAGACCATAGGGCCTTCATCTTCAAGTATCATGTAAAAACCTTAAAGATGAAGACACTGTGGTCTTTCAACACACTGGGGACCTCTAACCCTATGGCACAGTGTCACATCCCAAAGGGCCTGAATCCTCTAAAACAGACTCTATTTTCAAAACGTTTTAGTATAAAAGATTCAAGATGATGGACACTGTCCAAAACAATAGTCAGATTGAGGTCCCTGCAGTTCTGGGATATTACACAGTGTTCACTGGTACCAGTCAACGCTGTGCAAGCCTATGGAAGAATGAAAGCATCAATAGTCAAATTTATAGAATTTCTGAAGTTGTACTGTATTTTGCAGAATGTGATAGAGTGCCCTGTATGGGCAACATAGCTGTGTCGGAGAAAGAAGATCAGCCACAACCCACTAGTCATCATTGTCAGGCTGTGTGCAGTGAGAAGCGTATTGTTGTTACTTCTGTGATTGACTGTAACTACAATAAAGAATCCAGTGCAAGAACTAGTGGTGAAGTGCAGTTAGGGAAGGAGGAAACCCATTGTAGTGTTACACAGTCACTATCTGTTGAGGAACATACAAAGGTGACAGTAAATGTGGAGACTGAAACACAGTGTGACATACCTGAAGCAGAGACCACATCACCAGTAGACACTCATTCACCACCACCACCACCATTATCCCCTACTGCACAGCACAGGATAAAGCCTCAGGTGATGGAATCACTCCAGTTGGTGCAACGTTCGGAAGTTATCCTGCGTGTGAATGCTGCTACAAGTGATGCAGCTTCTCAGACTGAATCAGAGAGAGAAGTGTTGGAAGTAGTATCGCCATTAGTGCGACAGAAACTTCAAGAAGAGATTGAGTGTGAAAAACTCTCCCTAGATCTAGCTAGCCACCTTCCGCCTTCTGATAAACTTCAAGGACTCTTAGGTATGAATTTGTATTTCTTTTCTATTAGGTATACATATGCACAAACACACATACATGCATACACATATGCGTGGGCCACCAGACAGTGGCTGATTTCAAACAAAAATTCTACTCACCAGACATTTCTACACAATAGGATATACACCCTCCAGCACTGTCACTGAATCAGCCTGCATACCATCAAATGACGTAACAAGAGAAACTTTACCTGCCCACACCTTTGTAAATGCTTCACAACAGCATTCTTACCATCACATAACATGCGAGATGTAAATTACAGAATATTGTGTCTTGTGTTATGTAATATGTATACAAGGTAGGCTATAATTTGTCAATCAGATTTATTGTTTGATGTCATTGGAGAAATATTTAAATTAACTGAAACCATGAAGGGTTATATTATTAATACTTGCAAGAATGGAATTGCATATCATGTAAAATAATTTTATTCTCTGTTAGGTGTACAGTAGGAAGCAAAAGGGAGGATATACAGAGGAAACAAAGAAGCTGCGTGCTTACACATGTATGTGCATGCCCACACGCATGTGCACACACACACACACACACATAGAATTGTATTTTGATTTTTATTAGATATATAAATATCTGTTTGATTACAGTGCCTGTACCAGAACACAAGAAACCAACTGATTACGTCAGTGGCTTGTTCAGATTGGATGTAACACAAAGATCCAGAGTAACAATATCAAACACTGCAACATCACAGACAACAGCAATGACAATGACAAATACGACAGCAACAGCAACAAAATTAATAAATACCACAACTGCCAGTATGACCAGCAGCGATGTTCCCACACCGACACCTGCTGGAAATGCAAGCAGTGAAGAAGTGAGGTTAGGAATATCTACTTTTGTTTTGAGATTAATGCAAATGCAGTACTGTTATGGAAGTAATTGTAGTTAGTCTGCTAATCAAGAAATACCCTTGAAGTTCTGGTGTGTGATGAGAGGAATATTGTGTAAATTTCCAGTTTTTGTTAGAACAAAGCAGATGAATTAACAAATAAATAAATAAATCAGTGAGTGGGTGGATGAAGACAAAAGAGGAAGGAAGAAGAGAAAGATAGTGGTAGCAGATTCAGAATACTGACATCTATCAATCAAACAATGCACTATAATCTTAGTACTTCCTACTGTCAACATCTAATACTTCACTAATGGATCTTCTCTTTTTCTCCTGTCGATCATTCACAAATCTGTCCATAGACAGTTTGACAGCAACTCTGCAACTTATCCAGGTTGTGTAATTATTGCTTGTTGCATTCTGTGGATGTAGGGAGCCTGCTGACAATACAGTGAGTCCTCTCTCAGCCAGTTCTGCTTACTTCACCACATCTGAGTCAAAAGCAAAGTTCCTCACCCAGTATGGCAGAGACATGAAGCAGTCAGAGCAGCTGAATGGAGTGCAAGACAACAAAGACTTGCAACAGAAGAAGGTGTGAACATTTCTTAAGTATTTTTCATACAGTAAATCTCCTTACGGTACTCTATTGTTATTCATACAGGAATTCATGTTATCCAAGAACTTCATACCCATATACCCACATATACAGTGTCAAATATTTTAGGAGAAGTCTATAAAAAATTCCCCACACTTACCAAACATGACATCCATAAAGCATGAATTTTCTGAAAGACAATGGTTTTACTTTTGTGCATCCACCATTTTCACACAGTCTCCTGCTTGTGATCCAAGATCGTGTGTGTAACTTCTGAGCCGTAAATGGTACATGACTCCAAGAGGCAAATAACTGTAATAACTTTGGTCATTCATTGTAATAAAAGCAACAACAATAACAACATAACTTAGTTCATTTCATTAACATGCAGGCTTGAGAGTATTTGGTCAGTTTATTCATCATTGATTGTTGCACTACCAATGTTATTGTCATGTCACTGGTCTTTTAGGTTTATAAAAACACTGTGTGAATTCAGTCTCATCAGTACTTTGTCCAATTGCAGTGTAGCATCCAGTATCAGCATCTGAAAGTAATGTCCTCTAGAAAGCGTAGCCGTGTTGACATTTGTAATATACATTTTCTTTTCTTGTTGAGAGGATCATTGGTAATTCAGTGAATGGAGGTTATTGGTGAATAAACACTTACTCGTACACATCTATTTATCACAACTGACCTTAACCTTCAGCTGATGAACAGGACAGTGCTGTTCTTTGAAGTAAAAATCTTTTTTATCCGAAAGAAAAAACATCCCACATTGGACATTTAAATCGAGCAGTAGTCTGGCCACAGCAGAAACCTGGGCTTTAAAACATTGTATGCTAAAGGTTGAATTGCAACATAGTATAGTTACATGCCTTGTGGCATAAGCAGCTCAGAAATTGAGTTTTCAATCTAGTACAGGTTATATGCGAAAAGTCGCCATTAGGATATTTAAATGCCAGATATTTGAAACTTCTGAAGGATGATTCAGTATGTGTGTTGTACTGACAACAGCTTATGTATTCATTGTGATCTGATCAGGAGGAGTTGATGGCTCGACTAGATCGTAAGCTGCAGGTTTTGCGAGGTGAACATCTGGTGGTGACTGAGGAGTCACGAGTGAATGATGAACTTGGCGAGAGTGTTGCAGTTCAAGTTTCTCGTCTAGCACAGCCACATGAAGCTTCTAAGTATAGATTGCATGTTGAAGAAGTAGGAAAAATTACCAGCTTGCTTCTAGGACTGTCCGGACGTCTTGCTCGTGCTGAGAATGCACTGATGGGACTTCCACTTCATCACAGTGAGAGGGTAAATATCTTATAAATTGTATGGCATTGTGCTATGTGTATATGCCTCATTGCTGTCACTGAGTGGTTTGTCCTTCAGAACATGTCCAGACTTGTGTAAATTTTTATAACATGGTTATTTATCATATATGAAAATTGAAGTAGATGAAGGAAGGACATCAATACAAGGGCCTCTCATAATTGTGATCCCCGTGGCTTTCAGATGTTTCAATTTTTACAGTGATTTCAGTGGGAATTATTAATTATACAGTTCTGTAACCCATTTGTATCCCCTTTGTACAGGTTCAGATTATGTTAAATATGTTGCATGTTAACCTCAGGCTTGTGCAGCTGTTGTCATGTTTGTAATTTGCAATTTGTGCAACATGGTTAATCAGGTATTGCCATCAGAGTGAAAACTATAGGGAAATGGTGTGTAGCTTCCACATCGTCCTTGAACATTCCACAAACAGTATTATCGTAACAGCAGTTGCATGTTTTATTTTGTCGGTAAAGTTTAATGCCACATGAAATATCAAAATTTTGTATTACTTGGTGTTTACTTCAGAAGGATGGCTACCTTGTTGTTAGTGTGAGTGACAGGAAACTAAACATCACAAAGCATTGGCCAGTACAGTTTGTCAGTACTGCAGTATTAGTAGCAGTGTGTATCTTACAGTGTATTTACATAAGTATATAATCTCTGTTTTAGAAAATCTTGGAGTCGAAAAGAGATAAGCTGAGGGAACAGTTAGAAGAGGCCAAGAAGCTGAAAGAGAATATTGATCGACGAAGTGTGTGTGTGTCAAACATCCTATATAAATACTTCAACGCTGAGGAGTATGCTGACTATGATCATTTCATAAACATGAAGGCCAAGTTAATAATGGATTCACGGGAAATAGCAGACAAAATTAAACTGGGAGAGGAACAGTTGGCAGCATTGAAAGAAACCCTATCTGCTTCTGATTGAAACTGCTGTACATACGACGTAGCCTTACCATTTTTATGCTTGTCGACCAGTGGAACTGGTCAACTTGGGTGCCTAGTCTTTTGATTCCTGTGCTTGTTTTATGTGCCCAGTACTGCAACAAAATGTACACAAGACTTAACTTGAATGCCTAAACAGGCAAATTGTATTTCAGTTTGTTCCATGAACTTCTCAACAGATTGGGCTGTAGGGTGCTTGGAAAGGGGAAACGGATACAACAACAGAAAGCAAAGTAATTGCTTATTAGTGTTCTTAATTGAGTCTTTCATATAAAATAATAGTTACTGACTCTGGATGTGTAGAATGAAATGTGGAGTTTGATTTTTATGTCTACAATTCAGTATCATTTACTGTAGCCAGGATATTGTAGTCAGTGTAGTGATGAGACTGTGGACTGGACATTTGAGGAGTTTGATTCTTCTCCATAGTGTCCAGCCACCTTTGAAACCCATCCAGCCTCCTATCCAATGGGCAGCAGAGGTGATATTCACAGGGATAAGGTGACCCAGCGCGTGAAGTTGACCACTTGCCTCAGTTTGGTGTTTGTAGTGAAATCCATCCTGTTATGCTGTGACATACTGGTGTTGGTATATATGTTACCATCATACACAACAAACTTTTAATAATATCATCAGTAAATTCTACACATTTTGGTCCATAAGGACCATCATCAGACACAAAAATACATGATTTAAAACATAAGTAAATTTGCAGGTAGATGTTTTGAAATTTGTGAAATCTCACAAATATTTACAAACAAGTTGTCATAGCATTGAAGTGTATATATTTTATATTTCTCATATATATTTGTTGGTTATAATATACTTTTTCCTCTGTTCCTAAAAATTGTTAAAATTGCTTTAATGTTCAGTTGTCTGGTGTCTTGTGGGCGCATGTGAATTACCTTTAAACTGATAAATGTTTGTTATATGAGTTTTGTTGACTTTTTGTGTTTACAGACAAAGTTACTGCAGGTTATATGTGCCTGGATGATGTTATTTACATAGCTTCTTTTGTGGAGTATCGGTTTATGTTTGCTGCTGTTTCTTGTGTGTGTTGCTCTGTACACCAGGTAACTAAGCACCAGGTAACTGTGTACTTTGTTACCTGGTTTACATATCATATCATTTATTTTTCTTCTGTAAATCTGTACAGGATTACATAATCCATATGGATATCGAAATCATCATATTTTTTGGGATTAAGGGGTGACATCAACACAGGTGTGTACAACAATCACATGGTTATTTAAAATGATAAATATAATAAGATAGGACAATATGGATTGTTTAGTGTAATAAAATATAATAAGGATACAAATAAAAATTAAAAGTTAAAGTAAAAATAAAAATAAAGATAAAAATAGTGGGGTAAGTTAGAAGCAATTAGAGGTGCTCTTTAAGTAGGAAATTTTCCTTTGTTACAGATAGTGGTTGGATATATACTAACATATTTATAATACA
>Ga0123355_10014232_pt1 | contig 12428 bp, 7 predicted proteins | sample TergutEmb28metaG_3_FD_89872 | JGI IMG/M metagenome (GOLD analysis project Ga0123355, IMG submission 89872) | Embiratermes neotenicus P1 segment gut microbial communities from Petit-Saut dam, French Guiana - Emb289 P1 | ecosystem: Host-associated > Arthropoda: Insects > Digestive system > Gut ...
AAGGACGGGGTTGGGAAGTTTGAAAATCTTTTAACAAAGGGATGCGGTGTCCCCCCCCAGCCGACTTTTTGTTGTCTGCCCCGGCTGCTGTAACAACCCCCCCCCCCCCCACACACACACACACTTTAAGACGGTTCTGCAACAACAGCAAGTGCATTCTGTACTTAACAACAACAACGACAGCAACAACATTACCTCCTGTTTGTTCAATTAGTTAAATGAAAGTTGATCCAGTCGTGCATTTCAAGTAGCAGCAGCAGCAATTCAGATACTGTGTGTTTGCTAGCTGCAGCAGTTACTGTCTGCCGTCTTCCTGATTATTCTCAGCGTCCATATCGATTGTTGTCCCAAGCACCACTAAGCACAGACATAGGTTTGTCGTGTTTGTGTGAACGGAACTGTCAAATGTTCAGAACGAATCGCTGTGTTGAAAGAATTCAAACAAATTTCAACATGCAATGTACCCTGTAAAGGGGCAGTGGTGAGTGTCTATGTGGGCCGGCAGTTCGGGTTTAAATATTGCAGTAGGAATGTGAGGGAGGCTTCAGAGGGTTGGAGTCCTGCTACTGCTGCTGCTGCTGCTATCCACCTAGAGACAAACGTCTTGAAGCTGTCCGGGTGTGTACTGGTGCTTTAATTGTACAGTGGAGACAAGCAGAAGAAATTATGAAAGACAGTGGGCTGAGTAGCAGAGAGATAAAGTGAACTGCTTAATTAGGCACCGCGCCATAAAGGCATACTCGGCATGGAGGTACAGCTCCACATATTCTTAACGGCGGTGGGTCCCTGTGCTGCATGTCACCCGCGTCTCATTCCTCTTCATCACATCAGCGCCTTTAAATGAATACTCCAGTCAGCTGTCAGCAACCAGAACCGTCAGCACGGTGCTGCCGTAGATTATCTTGCACGCATTCTAACACTGGTGTGGCCCTATTTACTTCCTTCAACAGTCGGCAGTTGGTACGGTGTCGCTGAATTGTCGGCCGGTCAGCGTATTGATCGGCCTTGTAAAGCAACGCAGGTTGCGTCTGGGCTGTTTGCAGGGGTGAAAGTACAGAAAGTGAAAATGTTGTTGTAATTTCAGTTTCCATTGGCAGTGTCTGTACATGTTCGTGGTGCTGTGAGAGAGAGAGAGTGACTGGCACTGACTGTACTGCACTTCTGACAGTTTTAATACAAATATAGGCTATCTCGACTGACTGCTGTGTGCATGTCGCCCGCCGGTCACTGCATGTAACGTTGTGCACTGCCGTTCGGTCGGTCGGCCGGCCGCCACTCCACAGCGCCACAACACGAATAATGACCTGTTTCAAGGTTAGGATCTGAGCTAAGAGAAATTTGGTTGGTGCATCAGTACATGCATGGTGCATTGTGAGGTCACTTGGTGCTTGCAGCCGGGTTGCTGTCCGCTGCACGGTTCGTTCTGCCGGGCCGTTACGAGCGTCGTCTGGGGGAGCAGGAGGTTCCGCGATCGATGCCAGACGGCGGGGCCAGAAGCCTGTGACGTGACGTAACTAATCTTGTGAGCGAGGTGTCTGCTGGGGTCTGCTGCCTTTGTATCCGACCTCCCACCGCCACCAAGTCTGTCATTTCTTAAGAATTGTATTTACAACCGTCCGTGTTTTGTGCTTAAAGGGCATAGCGTGTAGCGGCAGCACTGCGGCTTTGGTGCGTTTGATTTGGTATCGAATTATTTGTTGTGTGAACTGAACCGGTGCGTCAGAACTTGCGAACTGGGGATTTCTCTTTCTGTTTAAAGCTGCGCTGTTAGGATCCGTGCGCATTTGCGGATAAGAAATAAATGCATGACCGAAGTGCACCTGTAGGCACGTGAATAAGTAGATAATAGAATGACATGACTTGACTCGATAGGACGGGATAGTGTACGATTGGATGAACCAGGTATTCCGTCTCGCAAGAACGCAGTCTTGAATCCCCCTGATGGCGCACATTCCGATATCTGCTCTCAGCTCTCAATTACCTCCGTGCTAGCCGCCTGCAGGGTTTCGCTGCTTCATAATTTGATAATTCGCGCCTCTTCCTGGAACCCCCAGTGTTCACAAAAGCTATACAGTGTACCATATCGTGAGCCAGTTTAATCTAGTCCATTTTAATATTACTCTCATTACATTTCACTACTGTTCACTTGTTCCATCCAACACTGTGCACGTACAGTACGTTCCGCCGCGTGCTGCATGTCACTGAGTGTTTAGCGTACTGGCACAGGGCGATAGGGCGAGCCCTGTGAAACTTGTGTCTGTAGGGCATTACACGCCACGTTTACCGATTTCGCATGCAAAACGCACGCAATTGATGAAAAATCGTCAAGCAACCAAGTTTTAGGGTTTGAGTCAGTGGCGTGTTCTTGAGGCAAGGTATAGAGCAGTCTCGATGTTCGCTATCTCCACCTTTCGTGACTGGTGGCGACAAATCATGATGCGATCACGTGATCGGCCAGTCGGGTTCCCCCACTGTCCTGCTATTCCGCAGATCACTCGCAGCTCAGTATGTGAGGGTGACTGCTGTCATGCCGTGTGCAGTTAGACTGTCCTTACACCATCCAATGTACGTTGTACTTACAAAATTTTGTGGTGTATTAAAACTGAAGTGTCCTGCTTTTTATGTTGTTTAAGGTTACTTAGTATTTTTATTGTTGGTAGTCCGTGAGTTCCTGGAACCAAATGGGCGTTTTGCATTAAAATTGAATTCCGATGTTTGTGACAGTTGTATCGGCCCCAACTGGTCATGAATGCCCCCTTTTCTGAAAACACTTTAGAAGCTAGCTGTGCTGTCCCAGTTTACACACACGGCCCCTTTATGTCGCCTGAGCACGCAGACGGCACGTTGAGGAATTAAAGCTGTAGTTTGGTGGATGGACACTCGACGTTTTGGGAGAAACATGCTTCTCCACTTGCAGTGTAGAGGAATTTGCTTGTACGAAACTGCACGGCGGTGACGTCACAGAAGGCTGTGCCGGAATGTCTGTGTAACGATGCTCAAAGTGGCCTTGCGTTGCCAGGGACAGTACCTGGCAGTGAAGTCGGCCTGAACGTGAGGCTTCCTCACATACTTGGAACAAACTGTTGTTACTGCTGGGCAGATACGGGCCGTTACTGACGTAAACTGCACCCGCATGTGCCACGTCTAATACTGCCTGGAAAAGACCGGAGTGTCTGGAATTTCATGTTCTGAAGTACAGGTTGTTCGCAAATATTTTATTTGTGCCTACACGAGTCGAGCATATGACTGCAAATTTACATGCAAACACGATGTCACTTTCCAGTTTTTCTGAAAAGAATCGCTTTATATTAGTATGCTCGAAATACAGATCGACCGATTGCGCATAATTTATGAATCTGTTTAAAAGCTGTTCGTTGTGACCATCGGTTGAGGAAATAATAAGGGAATTGGAAGGCATCGTGTGACGGCCTTTTGCTGTACAGGCACTGTCTGACCTTGTGCTGTACAGTCATGTCTGACCTTGTGCTGTACAGGCACTGTCTGCCCTTGTGCTGTACAGGCACTATCTGGCCTTGTGCTGTACAGGCACTGTCTGGCCTTGTGCTGTACAGGCACTGTCTGACCTTGTGCTGTACAGGCACTGTCTGGCCTTGTGCTGTACAGGCTGTGTCTGACCTTGTGCTGTACAGGCACTGTCTGACTTTGTGCTGTACAGTCATGTCTGACCTTGTGCTGTACAGTCATGTCTGACCTTGTGCTGTACAGGCACTGTCTGACCTTGTGCTGTACAGTCATGTCTGACCTTGTGCTGTACAGGCACTGTCTGGCCTTGTGCTGTACAGGCACTATCTGGCCTTGTGCTGTACAGGCACTGTCTGGCCTTGTGCTGTACAGGCACTGTCTGACCTTGTGCTGTACAGGCACTGTCTGACTTTGTGCTGTACAGTCATGTCTGACCTTGTGCTGTACAGGCACTATCTGGCTTTGTGCTGTACTGGCACTATCTGGCCTTGTGCTGTTCAGGCACTGTCTGGCCTTGTGCTGTACAGGCACTGTCTGATCTTGTGCTGTACAGGCACTGTGTGACCTTGTGCTGTACAGTCATGTCTGACCTTGTGCTGTAAGGCACTATCTGGCCTTGTGCTGCACAGGCACTGTCTGGCCTTGTGCTGTACGGGCACTGTCTGGCCTTGTGCTGTACAGGCACTGTCTGGCTTTGTGCTGTACTGGCACTATCTGGCCTTGTGCTGTACAGGCACTGTCTAGCCTTGTGCTCTACAGGCACTGTCTGGCCTTGTGCTGTACAGGCACTATGTGGCCTTGTGCTGTAAAGGCACTGTCTGGCCTTGTGCTGTACAGGCACTGTCTGGCCTTGTGCTGTACAGGTACTGTCTGACCTTGTGCTGTACAGACACTGACCTTTTGTGCTGTACAGGCACTGTCTGCCCTTGTGCTGTACAGTCATATCTGACCTTGTGCTGTACAGGCACTGTCTGTCCTTGTGCTGTACAGTCATGTCTGACCTTGTGCTATACAGACACTGTCTGCCCTTGTGCTGTACAGGCACTATGTGGCCTTGTGCTGTAAAGGCACTGTCTGGCCTTGTGCTGTACAGGCACTGTCTGGCCTTGTGCTGTACAGGCACTGTCTGACCTTGTGCTGTACAGGCACTGTCTGACCTTGTGCTGTACAGTCACCATCTAACCTTGTGCTGTACAGGCACTGTTTGGCCATGTTGTTTACAGGCACTGTCTGACCTTGTGCTCTACAGGCACTGTCTGGCCTTGTGCTGTACAGGCACTGTCTGGCCTTGTAGAGACAAATATTACCTGAATTGTATGTAAACATCCAGGTCGTACCGCGCAGTAAAAACCAACCATTTAATACTGTATAGGAAATAATCGCTGTTTTTTCTCAGATCAACACAAAACACAAACACACTGTGTGGGCAGAACGTAAATTTTGTGAGTGTTAAACGGACGGTACGTACAGTAATCACTGGGCTTTAAACGGTAAAGTTTTTTGTGTTGGACTGTCTATCGTCATCCGCCACGCCTCGGATATTAGCCCTTCTTACGATCAGATATATTGCTGCTGTGCCCTGGAGATCCATGGTTGCTTGGCTTCCATTTTTTGATCACCCGAAGAAGGAAATACAAAGTGATATCCGGGACGTTATAGTGTGTGTATGTAGAAGCAAGGGAAGACAGTGGACCAAGTTGCACGGAGTATTTGCTAACTGCGGTATTTGGGCTACACTGCGGCACTCTCGCTGACTGTGATGCAGTGCAGTTACTCCCCTGGACTCCCTTTCTGTGTCGAATAGAAGGATCAATTCAGAAGCTAGTTGTCTTATGGGCAGTGGCGCCATGCATTCTGGTAACTCGTACCCAACCTGTGTCTCAGTATAGAAGAATGGATGTATGAATAATGTTTAGTTTTCTACCCAGAAGGTGAGGGCAGCAGATTTTTCCGAAACGCCGGTAACGAGCCGGACGACGTCACATCACCAAGACAGACGCCATGTTGTTGTGTGTTGTGCGTTGTGCGTCTGTTCATATGCCTTGGTTTGAAGTGTTCCAGTAGCTGTCGTGGCCATTCGAAGGCTCAGGCAAAGCACTTCTCTATCCAGTGCTTGCGTAGTTTTTCTGTAGTTTCCCAAGCTTCCGCCCTTTGTCCTTCTGGTACGAGCAGCACGTAGATTAAGATGGGTGTGGAGCTTTGGCGGAATGACACTGACAGGCGAAAACCGCAATACCCTTAGAAATACCTGTTCCAGTGCCGCAGTGTCCACCACAAATCCTTGAATCGAACTCGGGTCTGCATGGCTACTAACCGCCTGAGCCATGGCATGCCCTATACAACTAAGGCTGTTATGATATATACGTATATATAAAGTTCCAGTCTGTACCACGCAGTAAACACTCCGTCTCAGTTATAAAAACCAACCAGTTAATGTAGTATAGTAAAATAATTGCAGTTTGTTCTCAGATCCACACAAAACACAAAAACACACTGTGTGGGCAGAACGTAGACCTGCTGGATGTTAAACTGGCGGTATGTACAGTAACCACGTCGCTTTCAGTGCTACGAATTGTGCCTCATGAAGGCAGGCAGTACAGCATGACGTCACGTTAATGGATGCCCTGTCGTATTGCTTGCTGTTCGGCTCTACTGTCCCCCAGTCTAAGACTCGTGGCGACGATTGCGCACGGCGCCACGTTTAATTCTGATGTTACTCGGTTTTTCCGTGGCAGTCTCGCTTCCTCCATTGCTGGTCACAGTGCGACTTCAGGCTGCTGTCCACAGTTCAGAATCTGTAAAGGTAACGTTGTCTCTGCACGTCGTACAGGCGCATGGGCGAAGTAGGAGTATCGCTCCACTTATTCCTAACCTCGGTACTAGATGGAGGCGAATGGTCGGCCACACGCCGCGGCCGCTTTACCCCCAGAGCGGTCTGAACGTTCTGAGTAGAGACGGACAGACAGATATTCTGCCTGTACCGAGAATATTCAAAATCCTGAAGATGGATATACTGAAACAGATCCTAATGAATTGTGATGGGCTGTTGTGAACACGGTCATGAACCTTCGGGTTACATGTAGTGCGGATAATTGTCTGACTGCCTGAGCACGCGAAGTTACTGCCTTGCAGCAGCGGACATTACCACAGGCAACAGCACAGCTACAGGCATACTGCAGTGTTGTGCAGACAATGTCAGGTAGAGATCGGATCCCACGTTAGTACGTCAATGAGTGTATTGCACTCCTGCGGAGGTTCTGATATACATGACTGTAGGAAATTCTGGAGATTTCCTGAATATTGCACATGTTGGTGCTGTGATATCGTGCTGCCTGTCATTACATTACTGTGCGTGCTGTTCTTACACTTAATAAAGTGAACTGCCGGAAGATGGCTCAGTAAGCCGAAACATGTAGCTCTGTGTGTGTTTAGTGTAGGAGGTTGCAGTTTAATTCCAAATTAACACAATAAGCATCCACAGCGAGCCGGCTGTAGACGATCCCAAGTTTGGTTGAGGATTGACAACTTCGTCTTAAGCATTCTGTGCCTCAGACTTGGCCAGATCGCGTGGAGCGTCGCAGACGTTTGGAAGATGTGAGGCTTGGTGTTTGGAGTGGCAGTTCGTGTAGAACGGTTGGATAAGGACACAGCAGAACACTAAGCTAGATCTTTAGGCAGTAAGTGTTTATTGTTTAAAGACTAGTATAGTGACTAGGCTGAGCGACAGAGTATCGGGCGGTCTTTTGCCGGCCCCTCCCTCCAGAACATCTAGGCCAGCTCGGGGGCCCGCCAGTACCGTATTCAGTGACTACCGGGGGTAGTGCGGCCGGGGCGTGAAGTTGTCCACGTATCTCCGTGTATTGGCGAGATTACGGATGAAAGGGGCTGTACGTCAGCTCCCACAATATGTCTGTCTGTCGTGTGCAGAGGCAACTTTAATGCTTTTACCGTGTAGAAGTTAGTAAAAGATGGTTCTTTGGGAGTCGTTTGATAGGAGAATGAAAAGTGACGTTAAGACGGACATTAAGCGATAAATCGCTGCACGGAGAAGTGCTGTTCAAGTGTGTAAGCGCTCACCTGGTCAGAGGTGGAAGAAACTTTACCTTCTGAGTGACTGCGAAGTATGTGGCATGCAGGACAGCCATAAAGAGTCCTGATAGAACTTCTGGCAGTGATATTTAACTGACGGTTCATGTTAGATCGATATATGTCAACTTAGAGCTGGTCTGTATGTGCGCAGCAAATGGCAGCTCTCCGAATAGCCCTGGATCCTTATGTCCACAGGTGGATTTTTTCTGTAATTTTGGATGGAAATATATGACGCCATCACTTTGACAACTATCGGTTGTCCACACGCGCGGCAGAGTAGCGGTGGGAAGTGACAAACTGCAGATGTCGGGTCAAATAAGGACCTGGACCTGTGTAACAAGATTGCAACAGGATGCTTGCAGCAGTAGTTGGTTATTTTTTTAACTGTCGAGTTCACGTCCACGTTCAGACGTTCGACAAATGTGTGTGCTGTGTTATCGGACGTTTTTGTATAAACCAAGTCCTTTACTTATCAATAATGAAAAGTTTCGGTAATCTTCGCGTGTGTTCGAAAAGTTGGCTGCTTGTGCAGTATCAGAATCTGAAAATGTGGGCGTCACATAATAACACTGTGTTTAAATCACAGTGTACCTTTTATTTTATTGTGTCCCTCAGCACTTCAGCTGCCACATGCTATTCGGACGGACGCGGGCTTTTTGTGCGAAGCAACTGTGCCTTCTGGGCCACTTGAGATGCACGCTGGAGGCGCACCGGCCCGCAGTTACTGTACGATATTAACCGGCACTTGAATATGTCGGCAAAGTTTGGTGCAGATTTCTAGTACAAATTTTCATGAAATTTCGTGTAGTTTTTCAAGCGTTGTTTTATGTACGTAGACGGACAGACGCACAGATGGATGGAGGGATTTTAGAGGTGCCCCAGGCGCACCCTAAACGACGTATCGACGAACTTACGGAACTGGAGCGGTCTATGGGAGGCGTGCTGCTACCCTCACGTTGTGCAAAGTGCGGTATATGGCGGAACTGCTTAGGACACGGGCATGGACTGAAAGGGAAAGCTATTTGTGCTGCAGGTGGAACAGTCGTAAAAAGTGAATGTTCGGCGAGCCAGAAGATAAACATGAGCGTATTAAGGCTGTATTGCAAAGTGCAGTGAGCCGAGCATGCCGTCAGAACATTCCAACTAAGCTCCATCTCCTTGAAAAAGTAAATTACTAGCACTTTTGACAGTGGCGGCTGAACTGTCTGATACTGCGGGGAAGGATGTTTTTGAGGTGACTGTACTGTCAGTGAAGGATGAGTTGGATGCGATAACAGTCACGGTGGGGGGCAAACGGTTGGACTTAAGTTCAAACCGTCACCTTCCAGCACTTTAAACGCTAAACTTAACTGCAGTATAAACTGTCACTCACACTGCAGTATAAAGCATATCCTTTCTTTTACTGCAGTATAAACCGTCACCATTACTGCAGTATAAACCGCCACCATTACTGCAGTATAAACCGCCACCATTACTGCAGAATTAGCACCACGTAGATGTCCCTTGGCTCGCCAACTGTCACAGGATGCCCCGGCGGATGCACGCTGTCTATGCGATAAAGCAGTCGTGCTCAGGGACACGATAAAAGGACCTACTGCCATGTGCCACTGATGTACATCTGTTGGCCTGCTGTAGACAGATTGCTTCATTCTGCTGAACACAATTCGTAGGTCTAATTGATAGGGGAATTTTAATACTAGCTCGAGTAATGTGAGCCATATTAAGCCATTCCGCACCCTTTCATCCAGTTCCTTTAAGACTGTTTTGGTATTATTCTGCCATCCGTGCCCAGGTCTTCCTGGTGTTCTCCTTCTGTCGGGTTGCTCCACGAAACTCTGTCTGCATTTGCGTTCTCTCCAATACGTTTCACATGCCCAACCCATCCTATCACCCTATGTTCAGTGAGAAGTACAGATCATGAAGCAGCATCCAGTCTGGAACACCCTCTGCCGATGTTCCACCCGTCCTGTGTTAAATATTGAACCAAAAAACAAGCCTGCGGAAGCTGCGTTTTTACCTAGACGCCTTAGGGTACTTGAGCACCCTCCTGGTCAGACACGGCTGCACTTGGCCGGTTCAGAGTGACGTACTGAAATTGCCATTTGTTTGAAAGCAACACGGAGGGAGCCGCGAGAGCTCAGTCGTTATAGTGACAGGGCTACGGGGCGCAATTTCCAGCAGGGTCAAGGGACCTCTCTCCGAAATGTCCAGACCGGCTCTGGGGTCCTCTGGTACTGCGGTGTCTTCCCCGGGGCGTGAACCACATCCAGTATCGAGGTTAAGAATGAGTGGAGTTGTGTTCAAACATGGTGTGCGCAGGAGCAGTCGGTCCGTGTCACCACTGCTTGGCGGAGGGTACCTGCAGTCGCGGACGGCGGACAGGGGGTGGCTTTGTGACTTGGACATGGGCGAGGGAGTAACAACTTACCTCAGAAATCAACAAGTTCCAAAAACGACACAATTTCATGACTGACTGATCGAGTCAGAGCCTGTGAAGAGGTCTGTTTGGTGCAGCCAGTCTCAGGCGTTTAACCAGCGGTTATGCTGCTGCTGTCAGTCCAGTCGGCAGATGTTCGGCGTTCTGATAGCTGCTAGCGCTTTGCGAGTGGCCGGACACTTACACGGTGTTGTATTGCGTGACTGATAGAAGACAAGAATCAACAGTGTCCGGTTATTAACCCTTTAAAGCCTAAAATTATCCCGAACTGCCTCTAAACACTCAGTCCGTACTGCGCAGTAAACACTCCGTCTCGGTTATAAAAACCAGCCAGTTAATGCTGTATAGGGAAATAATCGCTGTTTGTTCTGAGATCCACACAAATACAGTGTGTGGGCAGAACGTAGAATTGCTGAATGTTAAATGTATGGTACATATAGTGCCCACTGGGCTTCAGAGGGCAGAACAAGAAATTCGCGTGTTGTGTTTTGGCCACAGACCAACTGGATCATTAAAGCGAAGAGTAACCAGCTAACCAGAAAGCGGGATTTTTGGATTTTTGTGTGGCTGCTGCTAGCACCAGACCGGCCAGATCCCCTCATTGCTCTGACATTTTATGACACTGTCTCTAGAACTGAAGTGGGTTCGTGTTTGTTGCTGAAACGAATTTTGTGCGTATGGCTAATAAACCGAAGGAAACGTAGAAGAAAGCGGCCGTGGCCTGAAAATTAGCTGGAGTGACCGCGGACAGTCGCGGTAAATGCCAAATATAAGGTGATTTTTCCTGCTTGACCAATAAGGACAGGCCCAACCCTCTGCTCGGCGCTGCGTGTCGCGGAGGTTTACCATTCAATGACGATCGCAGTGACAGTAACCTTTACACATCCTCATACGAACTCACCAGAGCGTCATGCCGGCGGCTAGCGGTCAAATAGGACAAATCACTCCTATATTGCATATCTGGACTGGATTCAGATTTGAGGGCGCGAGTCCAAAGTGTACCGCTGTGCTAAGCCATTCGAAGTGCCTGCTGTTGTAATCTGATGAGAAAGACAGTGGCGGTTTGCCGTCGCTGCTGTCAAGAACGTGTCCTGTCACTTTGCCCTGACACCTGTTTGGTTAGAAGCCTGCACTGAAATTGACGCACCGCTGCAAATAACCAGGTAGAGCACAACTCGCACGCAGGACACACAACTGCCACCGTCAGGACACAGCCACCTGTGCCTCTGCCCGTTCTGCCTAGGCTACAGGGTGTGAGCACAACTGTAGCTGTGTGAAGCCGACACCCTCCGGGACGCTGTATAGATACACCTGGCTGCTTTTGTTTGATCGTGTTACCCATGTATGATGAAGGGTACGATTCATGAAGCTTCTCGTTCTGCAGTTTCTCCATCCGCGGGCCACTTTCCGCCCCTTACCTCAACATGTTCTTCCCCAGTCTCCTGCTCTGTAATTCCCTCAGCCTGTGTTCTTACTGAAGACAACAGACTTTCCGTTGTACAATACTCCTACTGTTCCAGTTTATGTATTTTAACTCTTTAAACCCTACACAGTGTAGTTATGTGTTTTGAATGGATGTGAGAACAAACAGCGATTATTTCCCTACACAGCATTGACTGACTGGTTTTTGTAACCGAGACGAAGTACGCGAGTTGTGGAGTGCGATCACACTGACAGGCACACATTTGACAAGTGTAACCCAGTAGGAACGTTTGCCAGTAGACCAATCGTGGAAACACTGCATTTCATTTCCTTGCAGTGTGCAGCTGTTGGTGCACTTGTCCAATACGCGGCTGGAGACACTGAACATTAAAGGTGTCCTGGTTAACAAGATCTGCAGGTCGCAGTTTGTTCGCTGCTGTTGTGGTCGGTAAAACAATTGTCTATGACCATCGGAATCAGCACAGTCAGCTAGCACAGCGCTGATGAAATCACTATCAGCAAAAACTAATGAATTAACTGTTCTGACTGGTAAAGTCACTGAGATCGATAGTCATCGTAGGAGCAGCGTATCGCTACGGTAACGTAATGGTGTGAACAGAGCTTGTGTACGGCCCTGCAAGCCGTGCAGTTCGCGTTGAGACAGAGATAGAATATAAACTGGCCAGACAAGGTCGCGCTGAGGTGACTGCAGGAGCAGCTTTATATCTGGATGACGTAACGGCGTAATTGCTTTTATTTCACTGTGGAACTGCAGCAGCGTGAATCGCCGCTAGACGTACAGCACTGAAACAACGCGACGGAACGGACATTACGTACAGTTGTACACACAAGCGTAAGAACTGACTGATTTGAAGTTCTAGAACCGTTTGGAGACTGAATTTAACCAGAACTGCCCCTAAATATTCAGTCCGTACCGCGCAGTAAACACTCCGTCTGTTATAAAAACCAGCCAGTTAATGCAGTATAGTAAAATAAT
>Ga0123355_10014233_pt1 | contig 12428 bp, 11 predicted proteins | sample TergutEmb28metaG_3_FD_89872 | JGI IMG/M metagenome (GOLD analysis project Ga0123355, IMG submission 89872) | Embiratermes neotenicus P1 segment gut microbial communities from Petit-Saut dam, French Guiana - Emb289 P1 | ecosystem: Host-associated > Arthropoda: Insects > Digestive system > Gut ...
GCTAACCTTTTTCCTAATTCTGCTACTTCTCCTATGAGAATAATTGAGGGAGGTTTAAAATTGTTCTTCTTAGCTTTAGCTATAATTGTTCCTAATGTTGCAATTATCGTACGCTGCTGCTGTAGTGTTCCTGACTCAACCATTGCAACAGATTTCTCAGGCGATATTCCACCTTTAAGCATTTTATTTACAATACCCTCTAAGGATTCAACACCCATTAAAATAACCATAGTGTCTACAACGTTTGCAATTTTTATCCAGTCTACCGGTTTTTCTGCATCGCCTGCGCGATGACCTGTAATTATGGCAACTGAAGCAGCATAATCCCTATGTGTCAATGGTATACCTGCGTACATAGGTGCTGCAACACTGCTGCTGATGCCTGGTACAACTTCAAAAGAGATCCCCTCTGCCACTAAAGCCTCTGCTTCTTCTCCACCTCTGCCAAAAATAAACGGATCTCCACCCTTCAAACGCACAACAATGTTACCTTCTTTTGCTTTCTTTACAATTAATTCTGTAATTTGATCCTGAGGTACCTCATGCAAACCAGCCTGTTTACCCACAAACAATCGTTCAGCTGTATTAGGAGCCATATTTAGCACCTCTTCACTAACTCCTAATCTATCATGAATGATTACATCTGCTGATTTTATCGTTTCAACTGCTTTTACAGTTAACAATTTAGGATCACCCGGACCTGCACCAACAAGATAAACTTTACCATACACCATATTTTTCACGCCACTCTTTTTCGATATCTTCTGCACCCTGCGCTATTAACTCCATACCCACTTTATAACCCAATTCTTCAGCTTGAGAAAGAGTACCTACCGCAGATGCACAAATTTTCTTTCGCTCATTAAGAGAATATATGGAACCTTGAACTGTTAATACATTACCTACTACTTGTCCAACAGCTCCAATGGGTACACGACAACCTCCTGCAAGTCTTAAAACTAAACAACGCTCAGCTGTAATTTCAGCACGTGTAACTACATCTTCAACTGACTGCAATATCTTAATCAAATCTGTGTTACCCTCTTTAGCTACTATGGCAATTGCTCCTTGTCCAGCTGCCGATGGAAATGTTTCTAACGGTAAACGTTGTGTTATTTGACTTGTTATATTCATCCGTTCAAAACCGGCCTCTGCAATCACAATGCCTGCTAACTCACCTTTTTGCACTTTACCAATTCTCGTATCTACATTCCCACGTATCGGTTCAACCTCTAAATCAGCTCGAACATACTTAATCTCAGCTAAACGCCTTAAACTACCAGTACCCACAATAGCTCCTTTAGGCAAATCCTCAAGTTTAACACCAGTAGAAATAAAAACATCACAAGGTGAATCTCGTTTAGGAACCGCAGCAAGAACCGTACCTGCCGACTGCTCTACAATTGGCACATCTTTTAGGCTATGAACTGCAAAATCAATCTCGCCAGACGCAACCTCTTGATCAATCTCTCTTTCAAAAATCCCTTTAGCATCAATACTAAAAAGCGGTTTACCATGTTCCCTATCTCCTTCAGTCTTAATTACCTTTAATTTAAAATCAACCTCAGGATGCTTCTGCCGAATTTGCCCAAGCGTACGATTCGTTTGAGCTAAAGCCAATTTACTGCCTCTTGTACCAACAGTATAAATCATAATTTACGCCACCTTTGATGTTACTGCTAAGGCCTTATCAAAAGCCTCAATGGTGCACCTTATATCTTCAGGTGAATGAACAATTGAGGTAAAACATGTTTCAAATTGTGATGGAGGAATAAACACACCTTGCTTTAAAAGCTCCTGAAAGTACACATTAAACATTTTAATGTTTGAAAATTTAGCACTCTCATAATCCGTAACTGATTGGTCTGTAAAAAAAATTTGATACAAGGATGCTATATTGCATACTTGTGTGGATAATTTATAGTTTTTTGACAGATCTGCTAGAGCGCTGCTTAATTCGCAAGTAACCTTCTCTAACTGAGGATAAATTTCATTTTTTTTCTGCATTAAAAGCCTAAGTACTGTATAGCCCGCTGTTGCCGACACGGGGTTACCACTAAACGTTCCCGCCTGATATACACCTCCCATAGGCGAAATGTTCTGCATAATTTCGGCTTTGCCTCCAAAAGCTGCCACTGGAAAGCCCCCTCCAAGCACTTTACCAAGAGTTGCCATATCAGGTTTAATATTAAAATATTCTTGAGCACCACCAAGTGCAAGACGAAAACCAGTTATAATTTCATCAAAAATAAGCACTACGCCATATTTACTGGTCAATTTACGCAGTGCAGCTAAGTAATCAGATTTTGGTAATATTAATCCAACATTTGCAAGAATAGGTTCAACAATTACAGCTGCAATTTCGTTGCCTTCTTGCTCTAATACAGCTTCTATGGCTACAATATCATTGTAGGGTAGAACAATTGTGTTTTTTATCGACTCTTCAGGAATACCTAACGAGTTTGGAGTACCAAAAGTTGCAGCACCTGATCCAGCTTTAACAAGCACGTTGTCGTGAGAACCATGGAAGCAGCCTTCGAATTTAATAATTTTTTTGCGGTTTGTGTAGCCTCTTGCTGCACGTATGGCGTGCATTGTAGCTTCTGTGCCTGTGTTAGTAAGCCGCACCATTTCCATGCAGGGTGATGTTTGTTTGATTAATTCTGCAAAGGCAATTTCTTGCTCTGTTGGTGTTCCATAAAGGGTGCCTTTGGATAGTTGAATTTTAACAGTTTCTATAATTTCAGGGTACGCATGGCCAAATAGCATGGCTCCGTAAGCATTACAGTAGTCGATGTAGACTTTGTTGTCAACATCGTATAATTTAGAACCTATAGCTTGTTTGACAAAAAATGGGTGAGGGCTAAATGCTCGAACGGGGCTATTTACGCCTCCGGGCAAAATTTTCTTTGCTTGTTCAAATAATATTTGAGAGTTGGGAACAGCTTTTTTGCTCAAATATAATTCAACCAAGCGTTTACATTTTTAGCATGATAAGTAACAATCATGTCAGCGCCTGCCCGTTTTATACTTGTTAAAATTTCATGTATTACCGCTTGTTCATCAACCCAACCGTTTAAAGCAGCTGCTCTAACTAGGGAATATTCACCACTAGTGTTGTAGGCAACTATGGGTACATCAAATGTGCTTTTTGCAATGTTAATAACATCTAAATATGCTAAAGCAGGTTTAATCATTACCATGTCTGCGCCTTCATTTATGTCAAGCTCAATTTCGCGTAAAGCTTCTTTGACACTGTTTTGGCTCATTTGATAGTTCTTTCGATTGCCAAATCTTGGTGTGGAATCTGCTGCTTCACGAAATGGCCCAAAAAATGCAGATGCAAATTTAGCTGAATAAGATAAGATGGCTGTTTGCTCAAGATTTTCATCATCTAAAGCTTCTCGTATTGCGGCTACTTGACCATCCATCATTGAGGAGGGTGCAACTATGTCAGCACCTGCTACCGCTTGGCTAACAGCAGTTTTGCTTAACAGTTCTATAGTTTTATCGTTTTGTAGTTCTCCGTCTTTGATTATACCACAGTGACCGTGATTTACATATTCACATAGACAAGTGTCAGTTATTATGACAAGTTCGTCTTTAAAGTAATCTTTAAGTTTGCTCGTGGCTTTTTGTATAATGCCATCTTTTGCGTAAGCCCTTGAACCGTTTTCATCTTTTTCTGATGGTATGCCAAATAAAAGTATGCTCTTTATGCCTTGTTCAAGAGCTGCTTGACCTTCTTGAATGATATCGTCTAGAGAACAGCGGTAACAACCGGGCATGGCAGTAATAGGTAACGGTTCTAGTATGGTCTCATCAACAAATATAGGGTAAATTAGGTTACTTGGTTGGATCTTAATTTGGTTTAACATAGTCCGCATCGCTTCGGTTCTGCGGAGTCTTCTCATACGTACATTTGGAAAGCTCATGTTATTGCAGCCTCTTTATATTTTGTACACACTTGAGGGATAACGCTTTAGCCACATAAAGATTACCCTCTTCTAATGCTTGTTTAATATCCTCGTTATTAAGTATCTCGTTCAAAAGTTTGCTGCGTTCTTGCTGATTTGTCGTGCTGTCTTTAAGTAATTTGCGCAAATACGTTTGCAATTCAATCTCTAGTAAATCTCCAGCTGTAACAAGTTGTTCAACGCGTTGTCGCAGCATCATAGCAACTGCAGGACTTCTCCCATTGGTGGAAACTGCAATTTTCACATCCCCCACATGTGCAACAGCTGGAAATATAAAATCGCATAAATACGGATCAGTAACACAATACACTATGCAGCCCACAGTTTTTGCTTCTTTTACCAGTTGACTATTTAATTCTGAATTATCTGTAACTGCTAATAACAAGTCGGGTTTTGGTTTTAATTGTGCAACAAACTTTTTTGCATCGTTAATTTGAATTTGTTTTAACTTTATCTTGCCTTGTTCAGCGATAGTTTTTATTTTTTCAGAAAATTCTTTGCTAATAACTGTGATTTCTGCGGTACTGTCCAGAAAATTTTGAATTTTGCGATAGCCTTCAGAGCCTCCCCCTATTACAATAACTGTTTTTCCATCTGCTTTAAAATCTATAAACAAGCCTACTCCACCTTAATAGCAAAGTTATCTGCATAATTAGTTAAAAGTTTTTTAAATTTCTCAACAAATGTCCTGTAATCTATATCCTTTTTGCTGGGAATTTTTGCTAGCTTAACAAGTTGCTCAAGATTTATGTATTTTTCAACAACATCTAACGCTTGAGTTCCAAACATGTCATAGCAAACCCCTACTTCCGGTGTCGAATTACCTTTTTCAAATTTTATACTAGGAATAACACCTAAAAGTTGAATCCCCACATTTTCAAACGATTGCTCTATAATCTGATGATCTTTCTCAGTAAGATAGCCTGTGCTCATCTTGTTAAGAATCACACCTGCCGGACTAGCACCCAACAATTTTAACGTACTAACATAATTTAAAACATTCACTAAACCGCCTTCAACACCCTCTTTATCACAAGTAACAATCACAATAACAGGTGCCCCCAAAGAAACTGCAACTTCCACGGTTGAAGCAGGATGAGACGTTTTACTATTTAACAATCCCGTAAACGCACTCATCGCGCCCTCAACAAAAAGAAAATCGTGTATACCACATGCTTGTTCAATAGCTTCATGAACAGGCATCCAACCGCTTTCACCAATTTTAATCGAAGAATAACTATTCATAGACCCTTTAACTAAATAAAGCGCTGGCACAGAATCACGTATATCCCCACCAAGTTTAAGCAAACCCACATTATACCCTCTTCTTTTCAACGCTCCTGCCATACCCGTAACAAGAAATGTCTTACCTGAACCACTGCCTAATGCAGTAACCAACACCATAACAGGCATTTTCTTAGTTGTAACAGCCTTTGTGTAAATGTTAGTGTTAATTCCTACTTCACTTTTTATCCCTGAAATCAATTTAGCGTTAGCTTTTCGAATTTCCTGAAGCTCCATTTGACCAATGTCAAGTGACTTCATGATACCCTCTATGAATATGGAATTCTTATCCAGTAATCCATGTACAAGAACACCAACAATATTACCCTCTTTGTTAGCAACACCTGAAATTAGCTCTTGAGGTGCACTACGATAATTTGCACGTTGAATATCAGAAACAAGCACACGTCTAGAGTTACCTTGCAGTGTCATTTTACCATATGTGTGACAATGAAAACCAAAAACTTTCTCCCCAACAGCATCACTAAGAAAACTCTTATCAACAATTCGAGCATTAACCTGATCAGTACAAATAAGCGGTTGAACTTTAGCATCAATTAAACCCAAACCTTCCATAACAAATGAACCCGTAGGTGATTGTCCATTCTCGGTTTGTTTTGTAAGCATTTGGAAACCTGAACAAATACCTAAAAGAAACTTTCCCGCTTCGGCCATTTTTAGTATCTCTTGTGAAACATTATGGTTAATACTTTGAGATTCAATAAAACTGCCGCTTGGAATAATCATCATGTCTAAAACTTTGCTAGCAGGCTCTCCATTTACCTGGCCATCTTTATCTACTAAATCTGTTGGTAAATTTCCAAGGTCTTCAAAGCACGGTAAAGCGCCGGGAAGATACGCTATACCTATTCTTCGTCGGATTGGCACAAAAACTCTCCAGCGTTATTTTACGGAAGGCTTATATTTAAAGTCGCATGGTTTATCCATCCATGCATTCCTCTACAAAGACTGATCATGTAGTCAATGTGCGTATTACTCATAAAACTGCTCGTGTTCCTTTAATGGAAGCAGTAGTGTTTAAAGATAAAGTGCAAGCGTTAGCTGAATTACGTGCTATAGAAAACGTTACTGAATGTCTAATTCTTCAAACTTGTAATCGTATTGAATTGTATGTTGTATGCGAAGACGGCGAAAAAACATTAAAAACCGTTAAACAATATTTGGCAAGTCGTGCAGTTCTTAATTATACCGAAGCTTTTGAGGCAATAGAAACAGCGCTTGATTTTGATGCTTATAGACATCTGTTGAAAATAACCACTGGTTTAGAGTCGATGATTATTGGCGAAGAGCAGGTTCTTAATCAAGTTTGGGATGCATATTTAGAGGCTGAGAACGCTAAATGTGTTGGAGCGGTTCTTAAGCATTTGTTTAATCGTGCGATGACTGTTGGACGACGGATTAGAGATATTACTGGTATTAGTAGAGGTGCTGTATCTGTTGGATCTGCAGCAGTAGAACTAGCAGCTACATTACTAAATAGTTTGGATGATAAGAAAATTCTTGTTATGGGTGCTGGTGAAATCGGTACATTAGTTGCTAAGGCTTTGGCTAGGCGATGTTTGAGTCCTATTTTTATTGCTAATCGTACATATGCTCGTGCTGTTAAGTTAGCTGAGGATTTAGCGGGGAAGGCTGTGAATTTTGACAAGTTTCCTGAAATTCTTGTTGACGCCGATGTGGTTATTTGTGCGACGACTGCACCACATATCGTGTTATCTGCCGATATTGTTTCTTGTAGTATGCGTGAGCGTGTGAATCAGAATGATTTGCTTATTATTGATATTTCTAACCCGCGTAATGTTGAAAAAGCGGTTGCGGAAATTCAAAAAATAAAGCTTTGTACTATTGATGATTTGCAGCTTATTGCTGAGAAAAATTTGACTGAGCGTCAGAAGCGTGTTGAAATAGCTTGTAATATGCTCGATGATGAACTGGTCATTCTTTGTGATGATTTAAAAAAATTGTCTGTGCGATTAATTATCTCTTCTCTCTTATCTAATGCTGAGCAGATAAGACAGGTTGAATTAGCTAAAGCAATTAACCTGTTGGGTGATGTTGATGATAAAAAGCGTAAGGTTATTGATGATTTAACAAGTATTCTTCTTAAGCAAACATTTCTACCTGTAATTGAGAATTTGCGTGTGGCAGCTAGTAATGATGATAAAGAATTGATAGATATTGCAATTAAATTGTTTGATACTGTAGGAAAAAATGGTGGAGTTGATTTTAAAAATGTTTGATAATATTGGTTTGATTTTAATTGGCCATGGTAGTAAATTGCCTCATAATCGTGAAAATTTAGAAAAAATAGCAGCGATGATACGTAGTCATGGTAAATTCAAAATAGTTAATATTGCTTTTATGGTGCGTGACACTCCAACTGTTAATGAAGCTGTTGATCTGGTTGTTGGAGCGGGCGTATCAAAGATTGTCTTAGTTCCTGTTTTTCTTGCTGCTGGTGTTCATACTGCTGAGGATATTCCGGGTCTTATTGATGTTAAAGAAAGGGAGCCCCAATTAAAGATTAAGGGGGTTGAGCTTTTGTATGGTGAGCCTATTGGTAGTGATGAGCGTATTGCTGATATTTTGGAGGAGAAGGCTTTCAAGGCGTTGGGTTGGGCGATAAAGAAGGACGGTGAGGTTTTGGATGCTTATTCTGTTTCTGCGTCAGGCGAGATAGTGGATAAGAGTATGATGCTTATACGTCAAGTGATTGGTGACGATTTAGCAAAATTGTCAAAGGATAAAGTTCCGTTGGTTGAGCGTGTTGTTCATACTACTGCTGATCCTGATTTTGCTAAACTTTTAGTAATTAGCAATGATGCCGTTGCGGCAGGAGTGGCTGCTATTAAGGCGGGTGCAAAGGTTGTAACTGATGTTAAAATGGTGAAGGCGGGGATAAATGCTGCGAGACTAAAAAAGTTTGGTGGTACAGTTTATACGTATATGAATGATGAGCGTGTTATGGATCTTGCTAAGCAGTGTGGTGTGACTCGTTCTGCTGCTGCTATGCGTTTAGCTGTTAACGATGGTTTAGATGGCGCGATTATTCTTGTTGGTAATGCTCCTACTGCGGTGTTTGAGTTGATTGCTCAGATTGAGGCGGGTAATGTTAGACCTGCGTTAATAGTTGCTGTTCCTGTTGGTTTTGTAGGTGCTGCTGAGTCTAAGATAGCTGTTGAAAATTTGTCTTTACCTTATGTGGTGACTCGTGGGCGAAGAGGCGGTAGTACGATTGCTGTTGCTATTTTTAATGCTTTGTTAACTCTTGCTGAGGGTAAGCTTTATGGTTAAGGGTGATTGAATTGGCAAGGTTTCTAAAGTATGGTATAACAACTGGTGCGACTGCTGCTGCTGCTGCTAAGGCGGCAGTGATAGCGGCTCTTACGGCGCCTGTAGTGTGTGTGGTTATTCCTACGCCTATTGGTTTACGTTTTGAGGTTGCTGTGAAGTCTTGTCAAAAGGTTTCTGAGGGTGTTGCTGAAGCGGTTGTTGTTAAGGATGCTGGTCAGGATATAGATGCTACTGATAAAATGGAGATTGTAGCGTCTGTTAGAATTATTGATGATGATGAAAGGATTGTTGTTACTAGTGGTGTGGGTGTGGGGGTAGTTACTAAGCCTGGTTTGCAGGTTCCAGTTGGTGAAGGTGCGATTAATCCTGTTCCGAAAATGATGATAATTGAGGCTGTGCGAGAGGTTCTTCCACAGGGTAAAGGTGTGGAGATAATTATAAGTGCACCTGATGGTGCAAATATTGCTAAAAAAACGACGAATGCAAAGTTGGGGGTTAAGGGTGGAGTTTCTATTCTTGGGACAACGGGTGTTGTGAAGCCTTTGTCTCTTGAAGCGTGTAGGCGTTCTTTGGTGCCGCAGATTGATGTTGCTTTGGCTCATGGTTTTAAGCGGTTGGTTTTTGTTCCTGGTAATATTGGTGAGAAAATTTCGAAGGATTTTTTTCATATTCCTGAAGAGGCTATAATTCAAACAGGTGATTTTGTTGGTTACATGATAGATAAGGCTGTTGAGAAGGGTGTTGAGGAGATAATATTTATTGGTCATTCTGGTAAACTGGTTAAATTAGCTGCAAATATTTTTAATACGCATCATAAAGTTGGTGATGCACGCAATGAAGTTATAGCTTCGTATGCTGGTGCTGTTGGGGTATCGTCTCATGTTATTAATCAATTGTTGGTGGCTAATACGTCTGATGAGGCTTCAAAAATTTTGTTGAACACTGGTTTTTTGGAGGAAACGTATGATAGAATTGCTATGCGTGTTAATCAGCGTATTAGTGATAGAGTGGATAATAAATTAAGAATTAGTGTTGTTATAGTTGCCATGGATGGTAAAGTTTTAGGTGTGGATAAAAATGCTAGGGAGAATAAACCATGGTTAAACTTAACATAGTGGGTGTTGGGCCTGGTAGTGTAGAATATGTTACCCCTCTGGTTCATAGACTTGTTTTAGAGGCTCAAATAGTGATAGGTGCCAAACGTAGTCTTGACTTGTTTAGCAGTAATTGTTTTTCTGGTGAGATCCATGTGTTAACTGCCAAAAATCTTGATAGTTTACTCAAATATGCGGTTGAATCTGCTAAAGAAGACAAAAACGTGGTTATCTTATCAACTGGTGATCCAGGGTTTTCAGGATTGCTACAGTCAGTTTTAAAAACTAAATTAGTAACGTCTGATGAAATTAATGTTGTCCCTGGTATAAGTGCTATTCAAGTATGTGCTGCTAAACTTGGTTTATGTTGGGATAAGATGTGTTTGTTTACTTTTCATCAAGGCAATGTATGTGATGCGAGAAAAAATGAACTAGTTGATTGTCTGAATGCTGGCAGAAATGTGATACTTTTTCCTGACCCGAAAAGTTTTTTGCCAAAAGATATTGCGCAGTATCTTATTAATTCTGGATTTGACCCAAATATGTCTGTGTTTATTTGTGAAAATTTAACTTTGAATAATGAGCGGATTGTTACGAGTAGTTTGAGTGGTGTTTTACTGGTTGATTTTGCGACTCTATGTGTAATGGTTATCAAAACTAAATGTGATAAGGTTGTTGATGTATAAATGGTAACAGTTTGGAATTATAAAACTCCTGGAGTGCCCGATGAGTGTTTTTTTGTAGATGAAAACGTTCCTGGTCCGACTAAGGAGGAAGTGCGTGTGTTAACAATTTCTAAAAGTCGCTTAAATGAGGGTGATGTTGTTATTGATGTTGGTTGTGGTACTGGTGGTTTGACTGTTGAAGTTGCCCTACAAGTTGGCGTTTCTGGAAAGGTGTATGCTCTTGATGATGATGTTGCCGCGGTGGCTCTAACTCAGCGTAATGTTGAAAAATTTGGTGTTAAAGATAGGGTTGTAGTTAAATTGGGTAAAGCTCCTGAGGCGTTATTAGATTTTCCTGATGCTGATGCTATTTTGGTTGGGGGAACTGCGAATTTGTGTGAGATTCTTTGTGCTGTTCAGTCAAAACTTAAACCACATGGACGTGTTGTTGTTAATGCAATTCTTCTAGAAACAGCTGTTGTGGCGGTTGATGCGTTTAGAAATTTGGGTTTTGAAAATATTGATGTTGTGCATGTTTCGTTTTCGAAAGGGAAACAGATCAAAAGTGGTACTATGATGTTAGCAAGAAATCCTATTACAATTGTTTCAGCGGTAAAAAGTTTAGGTGTCCTGTAATTTGGTTGGTAAATTTGTTGGAATTGGTGTGGGTCCTGGTGATCCTGAGTTAATTACTCTTAAAGCAGTGAAGGCTTTACAAGTAGCTGATGTGCTCTGTATCCCAAAATCTGATGTTGGTAAGCCTAGTCTTGCGGTGACAATTATTAATCATGTTCTTGTGGATCGTAAAGTTAAGCCTGAGTTGCTTGAACTTCTTTTTCCTATGACTAAAGATGATATTGGTAATCAAGAGCTTTGGGATAAAAACGCGGATATTATTGCTCAAAGGGTTAATAGTGGGAAAATAGTGGTTTTTATTACTCTTGGGGATCCAATGTTTTATAGTACTTTTATTTATCTTTATCAAAGCTTGAAAAATAGATATCCTGCGGTGGTGCTTGAGATTATTCCTGGCATTAGTGCTTTTAATGCGTGTGCGACAAGTGCTAGAGTTCCTATAGCAGAAAAAGATGAATTAGTAACGGTTATTCCTTCAGATCTTAATGAAAAATTAGTTGAAGAAGTTGCTAAATATTCTGATAATTTGATTTTTATAAAGTGTGCTTACCGTTTAAAGGAGTTAATTCCTGTTTTAAACCGGTCTGGATTTAAAGAAGATAGCACTATCGCACTTATTCGTCGTTGTAGTATGTTAAACGAATCTGTAACTGTAGGTAAACTCTGTGATGCGTTAAATTGGGCTATTAGTGAGGATTACTTTACAATAGCTATTGTTAAGAAAAAAAGTTTCATAGATAATAATAATGGGGATGTATAATGAATAAAGTTGTAATTATCGGAGCTGGTTCAGGTGATCCTGAGCTAATAACTTTGAAAGGTAAACGTTATCTTGAGCAGGCAGATATTGTCGTTTTTACGGGGTCTCTTTTAAATCCTGAATATTTGAAGTATGCTAAATCATCTGCTAAACTTTATGATAGTGCAAAAATGGGTTTGCCTGAAATGTTGAAAGTTATGGTTGAGGGTGTTAAAGCTGATAAAAGTGTGGTTCGGTTACATGATGGTGATCCAAGTTTCTATGGTGCTATTCAAGAATTAATGGATGGTCTTGATAAAGAGGGCGTAGAGTATTTTCGTATTCCTGGTATAAGTTGTTTGTTGGGTGCTGCTGCTGCTTTGAATCGTGAATTAACTTTGCCTAATGTTTCTCAAACAGTTATAATTACTCGACCTGAGGGCAGAACATCTGTGCCTGAAGCTGAGAGTATAAGTAAATTAGCGCAGCATCAAGCAACTATGGTAATTTTTCTTGGTACTCCCCATATAGCAAAAGTTATGGTTGATTTGCAAAAGGGGGGTTATCCTAAAGAAACTCCTGTGTCTGTTGTGTATAAAGCAACTTGGCCTGAGCAGAAAATTGTTAGAGGTACTATTGCTGATATTGTAGAGAAAGTAAACGCTGAGGGCATTACTGAGACGGCTTTGATTTTTGTAGGTAAAGTTATGGATCCAAA
>Ga0123355_10014234_pt1 | contig 12428 bp, 8 predicted proteins | sample TergutEmb28metaG_3_FD_89872 | JGI IMG/M metagenome (GOLD analysis project Ga0123355, IMG submission 89872) | Embiratermes neotenicus P1 segment gut microbial communities from Petit-Saut dam, French Guiana - Emb289 P1 | ecosystem: Host-associated > Arthropoda: Insects > Digestive system > Gut ...
ACACACACACACACACATATACATACATGTATATATAAATTTGTTCTACCCAGAACCACTGCCAGCAACTATGATATTAAGTTTATACTTACTCTCTGTTCATATATATAGTGTATATATATATAGATGAACGGAGATTACTGCTGGGTGAGTTTCAAATTCTGTAGGTTGTCCATTTTAATTTTAGAATGGCATATTAAGTACACTCCAATTTTTGTTATATTTAACTTTTTGTGTATGTAGTTATGGAATGTCTGACACATATTGGGTGATTTCATTCAGTAACTTGGGAACATCACTTTTCTGGTACCATGAAGTGTAGTATTTTAAGTGCTGGTTTGTATAATGCCTTTATTGGCTGGTACATTTTTGTACACATATCAATAAAAATATGTTGCACATCAGTCCGTGCATTGCATGTTTAGCCCTCAGGTTAAAACTGAACAGAGTACTAATAAACATGTCTTTTGAAACAGAAGCATTTAATATACACAATTCATGTTGGCAAAATGAAAAACAAGGAATGAAGAGAAACTGAGTTAAAACTAAAAAATAGAGATTTATATGAATCAAATTCCGAAATTCGTAATATTAACACCAGATTTAGTTCTGACTTACATACTCCAACTGCAAACTTAACAACTTTCCAAAAAGCTCCCTTTTATTTTGGAATCAAAGATTTTAATCACCTTCGTACTAGCATCACAAATACATCTTATGACATAAACCAATTCAGAACTGTTTTAAAAAGTTTCCATTGTATAAATTCTCAGATGAATATTTTGCTTGGAATTCCAATAGAGATCTTGGCTCAGTGTAATCATTTGAAAAGTAAACATCTAAATATTCTTACATGTAACGTAACTCAATACCATTCAATACTATTACTTTTAATATTAATTCTTAACTCTTAGGTATATTTATATAAATACATATCTAGATGTAGTGATAAATTCCACTTCCAATTGGTCTTTAAATTTTGTATTGTTATTTATTATATTGTATTGTATGGATGTCCATGTATTATAAGTTGTGTTGTAAATTGTAATCTGTAATTGATGTGTCCAATGTTACATATGTGACTGAATGGAAGAACAAATAAACCAAACCAATACCATCAAATATTGTGCCTCCATTTTGGAAGTGATCAGGAATTTTTATTCCGAGCATACTGTACATCAAACCCACAGATCACTTTGCAACTTGTGTCACATCTTCTTTGAGACCATGAGAAATAACTGTCTGTGACGAGTTGTCTCTGCATCATAAAAAATACACTGTTGAGTAAAATTTAACACTGGACCTCAAAGTATTACATACACAGTCAAGATTCCGATGCCACCTCCAGTCTACTATGCAAGAACAGCACAGAAAATCAAGAATATGTTATAACTATGTTAACTAATACTTCAACCAACACACTGGAAACAGTGACATGTATTCTATAATTTGTAATAATTGAGTTCTCAACAACTGTAATACAGTTGTATACAATCCTTTTAAAGTGCTTTAAAGTATTTTAGCCTAAAAATGACCTTTGTGGTTGAAAGTTGTTGCAGAAGTAAATACTAGAAACTATATAGTTGTGTTTTAGGCCCTTTTTTATGTTACTACATACATGCTGCAAATTAGGATAATGTGAGTTTACCACAGTTGTGTTCATGTTTAAAAGTGTTCATTAGTCTTAGAATCAACACAGGAAGATTCATGTGAACAATGATCTGTATATACGCATCATAAAGGGACCAAAGCTACAAAGATATGCAATATGAAAAAGAATTTACCCACATAGTACTAATTTGTTGTGCATAACCAGCAAGTTATTGTACCCTTCAAAAAAGTACTTCAGAAGTTTAGACATTTGCCAAAATAAAAATAAGCTGAGATTGTTCAATGTGTTCCTGCAGCTTCATGTAGCTGTCCAGCTCTTAAAAGATGCAAAAACTAGCATTAATTTATGCGTGATGAAACAATGATACATCATGATGTATTAAAGATGCAGTATATTCCATCTAGCAGTTTACAATACCCCATTATGTAATCTCATGAAATATATAGGTCTGTTATTTTACCTGACAACAATCAGTTGCCAGTACTTGTGAGTCTGTTTCTTTATCATATTAACGTAGCCCGCTCAGCCAATCGCCAATGTGGAATGGTAGCTGCAGAAAGTGACAAACAATAGTTGTCAGATAAAATAAGGACTCTACACAAGTAGTATGATAAAATTCAATGCATGATATTTCAGTGTATTCTACATGATATTAACATTAAATTATGCAGAATTTCCTTCAGAAACTTTCAGTCTGTATATGAAGCCAGTGCTATATAGTGGTATGATTTTGTAACACAAAATTCATTGTCTTCTTCATTTGAAATGTAGAATTATTGTCCTGTAGACTCTTTTTGTTTCAAAACTTTTATTGAAATTTGTAACATCTGTAAACATAAAGATTCTTAGTTCAAATATTAATAGCACTGTGAAAGAAATCCCAAGATTATTTTATGCATATTTTTTAAGGTATTTAGTGAAGGAATCAGTTCCAAATGAAGAAAATAAATTTATTTTGACACACTCTTATGCTCACATCATATTCGTATGAGCTGCTGTAATAGTGGATGGGGAGAATGCTTGTGCTAATCAGTACCATTGTAACAAAGTAGCAAATATTAAATAGTTACTAGGTTGTGCTGGAAATAAATTCTGTAATGTGATGTGTAAATAAGTGGTACTGGCCAAGAGTAAGGCTAGATGAATTGATGCAGGTATGTTTGGGTTAACCAGATATCTGAATTTGTTTCACTTATTTTACAGAGTAGGATCTTTTACTGCCTCATTATTTGAATGCAGGACAAGTACAGTGTCTGACATTAAAACATCAGTAAGATGCAGTGCATTTTCAATGCGCTCAAACCACATTTTCACCAGAGGCAAAACACAACGTACATATTCTGACTGCTATAAACTAATTACTGGTCTCATGTTTCTGTTTTAAGGGGCATAATGATTTGCATTCTGCTTCATATCCAGAACACTGCCTATCAGCAGCACACATAACTGGTTGCCACACTCCTTCCCCCTGATGATTATTAGTGAAACTATTCCCAGATCTCTCAGATGCCCCCTTCCCCCATTAACTAATAGTTATTAGTGAAGCGATTTCCAGATCTGTCAAAGTACCGCCTTCTGTCAGAAGAACAGGATCTAGTCCGGAAGTAGGCACAGTAAGTTTTATTTGTAGTGCTGACAGAAACCAATATATTAGATCTGTATGGTTGTGATTATTGTTTAATATAACACTGTAATGATAGGAAACACAAAACATGCTGATGTTATTATTCTTTACACTCTGCCTCCCCTCCTCATGATGCAGTGTCTGTAGGGGCTGTATCTACCCACTTATGACTTCCTGATTAGGAGTCTTTGTGGCTGTCATTAGTTCATGTAGGCAGATCCTGAGGTAGTACCTTAAAATAGACTACGGTCATTTCTGGGTAATGATCATGGCATTTGTCGTTTTACACTATGTGTATGAGTGAAGCTGACAAAGCTTTGTTTCATTAACTGAGAACCTATAAGACCAACTTTCCAGGTGAATTTCCCATGGGAACATAACTACCTCCACCCAAACTGCTCTTCATTTAAACTGCCAAACATAGAGTTTGCAGGAACTTTATCAATTTTTTTGTTGTTGTAGATACAGATCACATAAATACTGTATTACTTTTTATGCAGTAGTGTGAAGTGTATTAACATTCTAATAAGCATAAAAGAATACTGTCCTTTAGTGAAACTCACACTTTGTATGAATTTGTACTAGTGCATGTACAATAAACAGTCTTAATGAAGAAAGACACGGGTACTGAAGGCTACAAAAATATGAAAATTATACTTTTCGATATACACCTAAATTTAAATGCTTACCACTCCTTTCAAGTCATAAAGTAAGTAAATAAATAAATATTTGTGTGTATTTATTTAAGATCAGTACTAACATTATAATTCTCTAGACCTTTTCCGTTTGCATGGTATGAAATTGCATTTTTCTCTCTTCCCTGCTGCCCTTCGAATGAGTTGCAGCTGCTTGCTCAGGGAAGGAGGCAGCAGGATCTCCAGCACTCTGAAACAATAATAAACACACTGTCGAATTCACGTTTATTTTGCTCAAACATGTTTCCAAAATATAAACTAAATGATTTTCAGGAGGCGTAAAATATGTTTGAAAGTCAGTAAGTTCTCATCCACTCTTAATTTTGGGCACAATTAACAAACAAAATGGAATACTGTCCATATTTTTTGGACTAGAACTGTGTTGGCTTTAGAAATGTAAAGGACCCATGTTTTTCCCACATTTGATGCATCTTGGATCTGAAAACAGAGGCATATATTGGCATCTGCTTATGCTCATTGTTCCCTCATTATTTTTTAGCCTTGGAATTAAGTTTGATTATTTTTGTTGGTAATCATATACTATTAATACGCACATTTATGTGCTATGGACATTTCAGATTTTATACGGATTCTTATGTATATACATCTTTCATGAGATAAAAACTGAAAGCATAAACGAAATGCAGGAAGACATTAACATGTATGGTAATTATCTAATCACCTTATTGGTTTCTGGTCCAGTTGCATCTTTCTAAGAGCACGCCCCACTTCACAAGCTATCCTCTCAGTACAATCTTTCCCATCAATGCCTTCTAATACTAATTTGGTGAGTACTGCAACCTCATCTGGGACATGTTTAAGAACTGAGATTCCTCTGGATCGAATGCTTCCAAACTTTGGCATAAACAGAACGGAGAAGGCAAACATGAGTGCCATTCCAACGAAACCAGCAATTGCCATGAACAATGGCTCTACACTCTTATTGGAGCCTGAATCAATAATCATCATTGTTGTGGGAATTGCAGCCATTTGGGATGCTGGTTTGTGGGCTTGTGAAGCTGTAATTGTTTGTTTAACCTGTAAATAAGGTAAAGTAAAATGTATGAAGTAAAATACATTGTAGGAAACCTGATTAAAGTTGAGACCAATCAACATGTAGCTGTTATATCCTATAGAACTGTGCTAATTTATATTGACATGGAGACTACATCTGTTAAGAAATTTGTCACATTGAGGAACAAACGTATAATGTCACATGTTGGACAGAAGGATTTTTCTTCTAATATTAAACTACTACATGTGCTGTGTATTCAATCTAAATAACTCATTTCATATTGTATGGTCTTGATTAAAGAGATAATAGTCACCTAGCTCGTCAACATACACCCTACTTTTGAGATACCAGAAGGTTCATTACTGTGCCTTGGACCTTACTCTTAATCAGTTGAATCATAAATTTAACTTTCTCCATTCCATACTATTCAATTGTTACTGTTTGAACCAGTGAATGCACGTAATTGTATTGAAGTCAATATTTTTTTTGATTTGAATTGTTACAGTTGAATTATGTTTCAGTCTTTACATCCTAATTCTCTAAGATCCATGACAGTTTCATTTTTCCAACTTTGCTTTCATCAATCAAGTGGCCTTTCCCAGACCTAAATATTGCATGCAATCACACTTCCTTTGTCATTCTCACAATCATTTCTTTGTCATGTGCTCTGACTGATGTCAGACAATAAAATACTCATATTCTCGAAATAAATTATAGTGTAACATTTGTCATGTTGTTCATTCCTTAAAAACTTTAATTTTGCTTTGCATTTTGTTATTGTACTAGGCATGTCAGTTTAATATATTTGTAATTGTGAAGTGTAAAGTGCAATAAAATAAGTCTAGATCTGTTATTAAAATGACACACCTATATTAGTCATTTTCTTGCATCCATTATCTCATCTTATATTAGGCAGAGAGCAGCTCAGTCTAATGAACCCATTGCCATAGAGCCCATATCCTTATTTTTCACCTGATGAGAGGATGAGAGCTGTCTTCCAAAATGTCATTTGTTACCAAGAGATGAGACAGTGGTAAAAATCCATTATATATGTCAGTTTACTAACTGTCATGTTCAGAATGGCACTGCTTGTCCTTCAAATCTAAGCTTCTCCTACTCAAGCCTTAGAGTGGCTCTCTTTAAAATTTAAAATTTATTAATGCTTTTTACCTTATAGTCCCCTTTTGTCAGAATTAAAGCCCCCCATTTATTACTTTTTGGTCACAATTTATAACATATAATAAAAGGCTGTCTAGGATCCCACAGATGTGACAACTATACCAGTTGCATACAGATTAATGCTACACCAATTTGAATAAAGTGTGTAAAAATTTGTGAGATCTCTCAAACTTCTAACATTTCAATGCACACATATTTATATTTTAAATAATGTATTTTATTGCCTGATTATGGTCTGTAACCTGCAACATGTAGTATTCAGTGATGAATTTAATAAAAGTTCCTGATGATGGGGGCAGAGGTGATCTTTGAAATGTTTTTTGCCACCATTCAACCACCTGATGTGGCTGCTAGCCTGAGAATATTTTATTCTATTAAAAGTTTGAGTTTGGCAGCAATACACATACAGTCACGTGCCACATACTGACATTTCGGTCAACAGTGGACCACATATGACGGTGGTCCCATAAGATTATAATATCATAATACTTACCATTGTATTACAGTTGCCTACATTATTCAGTAAAGTAACATGCTGTATGGGTTTGTAGCCTAGGAGCAGTAGGCTATACCATATAACCTATGTGTGTAGTAGGCTATACTATCTAGGTTTGTGTGATTACACTCAATGACGTTCACACAATGATGAAATCACCTAACGATGCATCTCTCAGAACATATCCCCATCATTAAGCGACAAATAACTGTACTAATATAAATGTATCATTGAGCTTCATGGTTTACAGTACTTACAGAACAGTGAAATATGTACCCAAAATTTACTGAAAGCCATTAAGCCCTCTTCTATTACCATGGTCCTGTCAGACTGATTGTAAGAATGCATGCAACCAGTATAGTAACACATAGGCTGTATCACTAAGTGAGTACTGTCGCCAAACACAGCACAAAGTGCAAAGTTCCTGTTCACCATAGAACATATTTTTTGAAACAATATGTGTACTTTTGATCTAGATATAAAAATTGTACGTAAGTGAATCATCAACACCATAATGTAAAATGTGTGTGGTCTGCAATATGAAGACTGGCTGAGCCCCTTTAAAGAGTTTGACTTGTTTGGCTGACAAGTGCCCCTTAGATTTACTAAGACATGTAATACACAGCACACACTTGAATTGGCTGCGATCATATGTTCAGTTGTTAATGTGTTAATGTAGGCCATCCTTCCTGCCTTCTCTTTCCTTTTGAACTCACAATGCGTAATTAGTTTGTGCATTCAAGAACCTGTGTTGGATAAGCAAATCAGCCAATTTTCAGTACATATTTCATATGTACACTGTATCATAATCTGGCAATTTATTGTAAAATAGACCTACAGTTTTATTGTATATAAAGGTGCAAAAACAATTTATTAAACACAGGTTTTGAAACATTCCTCAGCTGTCCGTATGCTTCAGAAAAGAAGCACAATACACAAAGAAGTGAATTAATATCGCACTAAATCTACATTTTATTGAAATAACCATTAATCATTTAGAGTGCAGTATTTTGCAGTACTTTTTCAGCTACTGGGTGATCGTTATCAGTTTAATATAAATTACTGGCTCACTAGTTTTGTAAACAAACATATTTCATACATATTCACTCTGTTGTCTCATTGACCTAATGACTACAAATAAGTACCTGATTGGTCTTGGCTGGTTCTATGTCAAAATTCTTTATAGGATAGAAATAGTAGTAATAGCCCTGCTGTTCCTTTGCGTGATCCTTGTTCATGTTCAGACCACCAAATAAATTCTGAAGTGCTTGTATTCCATTAACTGATCCAGATGTCATGCTAGCTAAGTCTAAGATGGCTCCCTTTTTCACTGCTGCCTGGTATAGAGCTGCCAGCTCCTCTTTTGACAGTGGTTGTGGTGGTGGCAATTTTTGTTTAGGGTGTTCTGCAGGACTTGGTTGTAACTCTTTTTCTACCTGAAAGAAATAATTATTTTAATAAATTTCTGGAAAATGTATAGCCTTAATGTGCTTTAATTGTTACATTATTATACACATTTTGCAAGTTGGTATGTTAATGTAATGAGAATTGTGAATATTCTGGCCCATTCATGGCTTGCCTAAGAATTTACCAGAAGTGTTCAATGTTATGTGTTAAAGGGCATATGGTATTTTGCAGTAATTTGTTCCTGTTGATAGTACAGTAAAAAATTATTGTTTACATCAAATCACAGAGTATACAGTACCATATTTCCTTATATAAAATATCTCAATGAAGAATAATTTTTATCTTCTATGCATGTTACAAGAAGCCACTGGAAGAACTGGTCTTGTAAAAATTCCATAAACCATGGTAGTGTGGAACAAAAGTATTTACACATAATTACTAAGAGATGGCAGAAAATTCCATTTTAGCTTCTTTCGTGGCTTGTTTCACAACAGCCACACTATATGCAGTTGACTGGTAGGAGAACTCATGAATGATGACTTGGAATGGGTTTGAAGGGAAGAAGTCGCGACCTAATTGCAGTGCTATCCTGGAATTTTCCTCAAGGGAGGGACAGAAAACATAAAAAAGCTCAGTCATTGTAGCCAACTGATCACTCAGGATTCAAACCAGTCACCAATTGAATGTGTATGGTGTTGTTGGTACATCACTCAATTTCGTGTTTCAAGCACAATTTATATGCAACTCTCAAGGTAGAAATTTTAGGTTACCAGTAAGTAATGAAGACCACATTGCCACATTAAGTCTAGCTAGTACTATGTATGATCACAAATGTCCCATCATCTAGCAGCAAAAGGGTTATTTCTGTCAATTCTTGTCCTTTGTCAGCAGGTGTGTTAGATCCTTAACAAGTATATGAAACATTATTTTGATCCTACAGCCAGTACATTAACCTATGGAAAATGCTTGGGCAGCATACAATGTAAGAACTTTACAATAAAATGCAGTGAATTTATATGTGCAATTCAAAACTGTTGCATCATTAGGAAAATGGAGATTACAGTGTGGTGAAGTTCTCATTGTTCTGTAATATGATGCTTGTTGACTGGTAAATATGAGTAGTTAACTGACATTTCATAGTACCTTGCTGCTGCCTCCATCTTTGGCGTCTGATCAGTCCAGTCTTTGTTACCAACTGGCTTTACATCATAACCTAAAAGATTGAAATCTTCGCTAGTGCAGTTGTGAGAACCTTAAGTCTTGCAGATTGTCTGATTTTAAAACAATCATTAATACTCATACATACTCCATGACTAAAGTGAGACATTTAAAAATTAGTTTTACTATCACTATGTCAAAAACAAGATAGCCAATTTACATATTATCAATATTGAGGTGCCTTCATGTAACCATTGTTGCAGTGAAAAGCAGTAAGTATTCAGTATTCTAAGTGTGTATCTGTAGTTTCAGTTATCCAGCGAGCAAATCTGTGCTCCATATTATATTTTGAAGTTTTCTTTTTTTAAATATTTATGAAGTTTATTACATTGTCATCTGTGGTCTGTTCGGCTGCATCATAGTTTTCCACGTTATCTCATAAATGACATGATTAAAAAAAAAGTTATTGACTATAAAATATGTGTGTGTGTTTTTGTACAACTTTCTTCTGAAACAGTTCTCATTCTAAGAAGAATTCGCTGAGATATTATCCTACATGTACATAGGTTTTCATGTAAAGTACCAATTACTCTTGTCATATTTTAATGAAAATTGAATTTTTGCAAGAGATTTTTTTAAAAATCCTCAAATATCAAATTTTATGAAAATCCCTCCAATGGGAGCTGAGTTGTTTCATGTTGATGAACTGATAGGCAGGCATGACAAAGCTAATAGTCGCTTTTTGCAACTTTGTGAAAACGCCTGAAGATCAGTGAAAAATCTCTCTTTGCAGACTCATGGTGTAATCTTCCGATTTGTGGCACTGTGCAGACTGACATGCACATACCAGTGTTCCAGACAAACATATTGGCAGCATGCTCAATCTAGATGATGGATGGGTTTTGTTGTGTTCTGTTAAAATGGACCAAAAGGAATTATTAATACTGATTTAGATATATTTCCCCTACCAATCACAAATGGGCCTCATGAGGTGCACAATAGGGAGTCTACCTTACCTTCTCTTTGCTGCTTAATTCTTTTCCTTCTTGATGGGTTTGTAGAGACTAATTGCTAAAATAAACACAAATATATGAAAATTAGCATTGTGCTGATGATTTAATCATTGTGGCTATTACAGTATCATCACACATACATCTGGAAAAGGAGTTGGCCCCATGATTTCTCCTGCTGCTGTACGATACTGTAAATTGCCAATTGCAGTGTCAACGTGGTTGATGTCGTGCCACAGAAATGATGATTCTTCTAGTTCACTTTGTAGTGTATTCATGACAGTCTTGAGGTATTCTGCCCCATTCTCCTCTTCAGACTTGCTTATTGGAATTAGGATGAAGTGCAGCAACACCAATACAAGCAAACGCCACATTCTGAGAACAAAAAAAAAACACTCTCGCAACAAGTTCAACCCCGATAGATTACTTTTATTGAATCAGGTAAGTATTAATTCATCATTTAAGAATGTATTGTCTTAATTAATGTAACTACAGAACTGTCCAATAGAATATGTGAAATACAGAGATATTGTAATATGAGTATCTGACAACGCACTTTGAACTCTGGGCCACCGAAAGCGGGATCGAGCCACGTTGAAATTTTTTTTTTTTTTCGGGCCCCCTGAGAGAGGGGAACAGGCTAAAAATATTTACACTAAATCGGAAAGACTGACTCTCAGTTGCAGAGTGACTTGGGCTTGGTCTGAAAGGATTTACTTTGTACATTCTACGCATAATGATGCCACCGAGAAAGACAACAAAATAGGTAATGCACTGTACGTAAAATGTTATCTTTGAGGCTAGTTTGCGCAACCACTTTTGCCGTCGAAAAGCAATAATTATTACATATTCTGAGTGTGTATTTGTAGCCTTAGTTATCCAGCATGCGCCTAATTATATTGTCATCTGTGGCCTGTCCGGTTCTACCACATTTTTCCATATTATCTCATAAACGTCACTATTTTCGGGAAAAAGGGTGATTTAACATAAAATGTGTGTTTTGATTTTCCGTACAAATTTGTCTGAAATATTTCTCATTCTAAGAAACATTTAGCGAAATATAATCATAAATGTGCCTACATCTTCATGTAAAGTACCCGTTATGCGTGTCAGAATTTAATCAAGCTCAATTTTCTAGGCATATTTTCGAAAAACCCTCAAATATCACATTTCACGAAAGCCGTACATTGGAAGCCGAGTTGTAGTATGCGGACGGACGGACAAGCAGATATGACGAAGCTCAAGTCATTTTCGCAATTTTGCAAACGTGCCTGAAAACATGTGCAACATACCCGGCCCCCGGTAATTTTTGCCCCCACTCCGACGACACTGATCACACTTCACTCCGTTTCGTATGACTGCTGGCAACGCAGCCCTCGCCGCTATTTCAATTTGACATTGTGTCCGTTAATGTTAGATTCTTACTCGTGTTTAAAAAAATACACGAAATATTCTGCTTCGGATTGCAAACAGGTAACACACAGAATAACATTCTGTTCTACGAACATACAGGTCTTGTTTGAAGCTGAAAAACATTACTTTCTGAATACTGTCTTTCCGATCGTCTTCCATACAAGAACACTCTATATCCTTTAAAGAGTGAAGCAGTAGGACACAGTCCCCTGCTTATTATATCGTCATTAAGGACACCTGTAAACAAGGTACAGAACTCCTCCGTCCGCTTAATTCGGTTTTAGGATGCACCTTCAGTATACCTCAAGAAACAAGACAAAATAAATATCCGATATTATTTTACCTTTTATAGCACTCATTCCCTGCATACATAAATAATATTTTTTCAACTGCAAGTTAAATTCGCAATATAGGAGGGGGTGCTGATAAGTCCTTAGCCCGACCAGGAAGGAAACAAGCTACAGCGACCAAAATCGGGATTTATTCAACATACTCCCCACGAAGCTCAATACACTTCTTAGCCCGTTGCTCTAACTTTTGCAAGCCACTCAAACAAAAAAATTCAGAAGGTTGTCCGTCTAACCAGGTCTCCGCGGCCGCAATGGCCACCGCGTCGGACCAAAAATGGCGACCTTTCAATTGTTTTTTCAGTCCAGGGAACAGATGGTAGTCCGACGGGGCCACATCCGGAGAATATGATTGAGAAAGCATTGTATAACAGACTAATAGATTATTTAAATAATAATAGCCTGATAAACTCTCAGCAATTTGGCTTCAGGAGAAACCTATCAACTGATAATGCAATATTCAACTTAACGC
>Ga0123355_10014235_pt1 | contig 12428 bp, 5 predicted proteins | sample TergutEmb28metaG_3_FD_89872 | JGI IMG/M metagenome (GOLD analysis project Ga0123355, IMG submission 89872) | Embiratermes neotenicus P1 segment gut microbial communities from Petit-Saut dam, French Guiana - Emb289 P1 | ecosystem: Host-associated > Arthropoda: Insects > Digestive system > Gut ...
ACACACGTAGTATTAGATGAAATCCCATACCACGTACGCAACGCCTTTATAGCAATAGAAGACGAGCGTTTCTTCTATCATAACGGCGTAGACGTGCGCGGAATGGGCCGCGCTGTATGGCGTTTGGTTCACCCAGCCTATAACACATCCGAAGGTGCAAGCACCATAACCCAACAGCTAATCAAAAACAGGCTGGAACGTTTCGACAGCGACCTAACAACAAAACTGCAAGAGCAATATCTGGCAGTGCGCTGGGAAAGAGAACTAACAGAATACTTGGGCTGTAACCGCCTGGCAAAAGACTACATCCTAGAACAATACCTAAACACAATAAACCTAGGCCGCACCAACCACGGTGTGCAAGCCGCCGCCAACTTCTACTTTGGCGTAGATGTATGGGATTTATCCATAGTGCAAGCGGCCTCCATAGCCGCCATAACCCAAAACCCCACCTGGCTGGTACCGGATAGGCACCCGGAAAGAAACTGGGCACGCACAGAAATGGTGCTAAACAACATGCTAAGGCTGGAGTTCATAACCGAAGCAGAGCACCACGAAGCCATAAACACAGACCTTTTCGCAACCATAGCCCTAAACGAAGCCGGTGATATAAGAGATACAGTATCCCCCTTCGACTGCTTTACAGACGCACTGTATCTACAAGTTATAGAGCAATTAAGAGAACAGCTGGGAGTATCCCAACTTGATGCCGAAACCATGGTGTTTACCCATGGGCTTCAAATATTCACCACCCAAGACCCACGCATTCAAGCAATAGTAGACGATGTAATGCTGGATGATACCCTGTTTCCAACGGGCCTTGGCCGTTTTGAAATAGACGTATATTATGTACTTGATACACGTTGCGGCCTAACCAACCAACCAGGCCGCAGGCGTGGCAGGCGCACAGTAAACACATTGGAAGAAGCCGAAGCCGCCATAATAGAAATGCGAAACGACTTACTGGGCACCCATGACGAAATAATAGCAGAACTAAAAGCATTTACCCCGCAACCGCAAGCCGGTTTCGTATTAATGGACCATCATAACGGCCATGTACTAGCCATACGCGGTTTACGCGGCGAAAGGGCCAACGCAAGCCGTTTACAATGCCGCGCTACCATGTCTATGCGTTCGCCCGGCAGTCAGTTAAAGCCCCTTATTTTTGCGGCGGGCTTTGATATTGGCGTGCTTTCACCCGCAAGCCCCATAGAGGACGCGCCATGGGCCATTCACCCGCCCGGCGGCACACGCTGGCAACCACGCAACTGGTGGGGTCATGGCGGATATCGCGGCTTCCAAACCGCACGCCAGGCAATTCACACATCCCTAAACATCGTTTCCGCCAGGGCACTTGTAGAACATGTTGGCATAGAAGCCGCATTTGCCTACATGCTTAACTTCGGGTTTACGACTTTAGAAGGCACACTGCCGGATGGCCGCACATTCTCTGACCGTATACCGGCCCTATCCCTTGGCGGCCTTACCCAAGGCGTAATCTTACTGGAACTAGCCGGCGCATACGCCACCATAGCAAACGAAGGCATGTACAACAAGCCAATTTTCTTTACCCATATCCTAAGACAAGACGGTAGCCTACTATTAGAAAACAACCACGCCCCCAGCATGGTAATGCGCCGGGAAACAGCGTATCTGGTTACCCACACAATGATGGACACCCTGCGTGACCCAAACGCAACGGGCCTACGCCTAAACTTTACTGACCCGAACCTGCGCCGCGACATTCCAATTGCCGGCAAAACAGGCACATCCCAGCAAGGCCGCGACTCCGGCTTTGTAGGCTATACACCATATTTCACGGCAGCGGTATGGATGGGCTTTGATATGCCAAGGCCGTTACCTTCAAATTACACCAGATACCGCGAATCTCTATGGCGTATAATAATGGAGCGCGTGCATTACGGTATGCCCGCAAGGTCATTCGAACGGCCAAGCGGCGTAATTTCGGCCACGGTATGCCGTGACTCCGGTCACCCCGCCACAGAGCACTGCCATGCAGACCCACGCGGAGGCCGCTTAATAACAGACCTTTTTGTGCAAGGCGGCATACCTTCCACGCCTTGCCCGGTTCACCAGCGGCTAAGGATTTGCGATGTCAGCGGGCTATTAGCGGGCGACTCCTGTAATCCAATGTTTGTGTCATACCGCGTAGGCATGATGTTGCCGCCATTACCGGACTGGGCGCGTGGCACAGCAGTACGCGGGCGTGAATACGCTTTTATGGACCCTGTACTGGAAGGGCATGTATGTGTAAACTGCCCACATCACCTGCATGAATGGCCACAACCGGAATATCCATATAACGGATACGACGAACATGGCGAATACACCCCACAATATGATAACGAATTTGACTGGCCGTGGAATATACCACAACCAACCCCACCACCCGGCTGGAATGAGCAATATATCCCCGACCCGCCGCATGAAACCTATCAACCGGAGGATCCTCAACCGCCATACAATTACACGCAATTCCCGCCGCCGCCATACGATTACCCCAACCCAAATATCCCAGAGCCAGAGCCATACCATAACTACGATGAGTAAAGATTTTAATCATATACCCGTAATGCCCCGGGAGGCGGTAAGCGCACTTGCTATCCGCCCCGGGGGCATTTATGTGGACGGAACCCTTGGCGGAGGCGGCCATTCCGCGATAATTTTAGGCCAGCTAAGCGAAGGCGGCAGGCTAATTGGCATAGACCGCGACATAAACGCAATCGCCGCCGCCAGCAAGAAATTGAACATACAGCAGAACAGCGCATTCGAAGCAGTACACGGCAACTTTCACGACTTGCCACAAATTTTGAGTGACAAAAACCTGGACAAGATAGACGGCGTGCTGTTAGATTTAGGAGTCTCATCTCACCAACTAGATACCCCCGAAAGGGGTTTCTCATACCGTTTGCCGGGCCGCTTGGATATGCGAATGAACCAAGACACGGGGTTAACCGCCTACGATATAGTAAACACCTACCCAGAGGAAAAACTTGCCGATATTTTATACAACTTAGGCGAGGAGCGTTTTTCCCGCCGCATAGCCCGTGCAATAGTATCCGCGAGGCTACAAACCCCAATAGAAACAACCCTAGAATTATCTGCCATAATAGAAAAAGCCATGCCACGCTACGGCAATAAAGCAAACGCACCACACCCGGCAATGCGCTCGTTTATGGCCCTACGTATAGCCGTAAACGATGAACTGCACCCCCTGGACTTAGCCATAGAAAATATCGTAAACTATTTAAACCCAGGCGGGCGCATAAGTGTAATTACTTTCCATTCTTTGGAAGACCGCATAGTTAAAACCTGCCTTAACAGGCTGGCCGCGCCTTGCACCTGCCCAAGGGATATACCATACTGTGTATGCGGCAAGCCGCCGCAGGTAAAAGTAATCACCAGAAAACCAATACTACCGTCACCGGAAGAACTAGCCCACAACAGCCGCGCAAGTAGCGCGAAGTTACGCATAGGTGAGAAATTATGAGAGCACAAACACCCCCCGCCAGAAGAAGCCAAAAACCCAAGCCACGCACAAGTAACCAAACCCCACGCAAGCCCGTGGTTTCAAAAAATAAGCAGGCGAGCATAAGGCGTGCCAGGCGCATACAATCAGCTAATCCCGATGCCAAGGTACGCAAAAGCGGGAATGTGTTCTTTTTGTATCACAAAAAGCGCAAGCGTATATCCTGGCGGCTTGTTGTTACCATAATTTTGGTTTTTTTTGTGGGAGTGGGTACTGCTGTAAGTTTTGCCACAATAAGTAACATGGAAAGGCAAATTGCGGCATCCCAAGCTAGGCTTACCTGGCAACAAACACACAACTTACATCTAGAGTCAAATACAGTAGCACGATACTCCCATGAAGAAATAGCCCACCGTGCAAGAATATTAGGATTTAACGAGCCCGACCCTTCACAAATAATCTATTTCTACACCCCCGTTTCTAACAGTGTGCATTTCAGATACAACCCAGTATCCGAACCAGAAAACCACTTCTGGCAAGGTGTAACAACCTTCATAAGAGACACAATAACTCGTATAATAAATTAACCCAGGAATGCGCGTATGCGCATTCCCTTAAAGTTTTTGATTAAACTTTTTTCAAAAAGTTTACGGGGGGTGGGGCAGAGCCCCACGGTTTAACCTACCCAAAAGAAGGAGCCGCAACATGAACAGACAAGAATCCAAACAAAAAGCGCCCTTGCATGAGCACCGCCGTAACAGGCGTGCTGTGCTAATGGGCGTTTTTTTTATCGTCTGCCTAGCCGGTACATTGGTTCATATTTACTACTGGCAACAAATCCATAGCGAGCGGGATTTGATACAAGAAGCCACCGAAAGGCAGGAACGTACAGCGGCTGTTTTCGGCTCCGTTAACGCCCAGCGCGGGCAAATTACAGATAGGAATTCTGTGCCGGTGGCATTAAGTTTGCCGGTTTACGTGGTATTTGTGGATGTAAGACATGCCGTTAACAGAACCCACCGTACAAGGGATATTCTTCAAGAACAAATTATGGCCCTGCACGAGGCCCTTGATATACCTATTGCAGAATTGGAAGCCATTTTCGCACGAGACGCTGATGGCAATTTAATAAACGATACCCATGATTTCACCGTAAGACGCTATGTACCGGGTGAAATTGCCCACGCGCTAAGGGATAACCGCCGTTACCCGGATATCCATGCAAGGGGGCATACCTATCGCAGACATCCAGACCCATTATTTGCCCCGCACGTAATAGGCTTTAACTGGGGCGATTCCTTCCATGGGCTGGAGCTTGAATATAACGCTGAACTTACCGGTGCACCGGGGCGCAGGTTCCGCGATATAGATAACCACGGCAACCCCATTCTCGCATCTTATGATGTAGTGCATGGCTACACACTTATAACAACCTTAGATATGGACATTCAACACCTGGCCCAGCGTCATGTAGACGAAACCTACCGTAACATCCCAAGCCGAGCTGTGGGCATGTTAGTTATGTGCCCCAATACAGGCGAAGTACTTGCCATGGCACAGGCACCCTCCTTTTCCGTAGCCGAACCAGGCAACCCCGCCTATTTTACCAACCCTGCAATGCGCGCTGGTTGGGATGATATAAGTGATGACGAGCGTCTAAGCCGTAGGCTTTCAACCTGGACCAATTTCCATATAAATCATTCATTTGAACCTGGTTCAATTTTTAAGCCATTTGTAATTGCCGCGGCACTGGAAGAAGGAGTAATATGTGTTAATGATACTTTCTTCTGTGGTGGGCATATTAATATTGCAGACAGAACCGTTTACTGCTGGAACAGACGCGGACACGGTGCACTTAGCCTATCTGCTGCGCTATATCGTTCATGCAACGTAGCCATGGTAGATATTAACAGAAAACTTGGCCGGTACGATTTTTACCGCTACAGGGGTTATTTTGGCTTTGGTGAGCGTACCGGGATAGACTTACCCGGCGAGTTTGATTTATCATCACCTTTAGTTATGTACCCACTGCACCAGCTTGGGCCTGTGCAAATGGGTACCAGTGCCATCGGGCAGGGCTTTAACACCACAACAATACAGTCTATAACTGCGTTTGCGTCTTTGATTAACGGCGGTTACTTATTACAACCATATGTGGTAAGCCAGATAATGGATACAAACGGTAACATCGTGCATCAAAACCAGCCAACAGTAGTAAGGCGCACGATTTCAACAGAAACAGCGGATTTTATACGCCGCGATATGCAAAATGTAGTATCAGCGGCAGGCGGCACGGGCTTTAGAACCGCCATCGACGGCCATGCTATAGGCGGCAAAACCGGAAGTGCCCAGCAGGGGCGCGGCGGCGACAATGAAGGGCTAACCATTTCCTATATAGCCTTCACGCCGGTAGAAAACCCGGAATTCATAGTTATGATGACCATAGACCACGTAGAAAACAGGGATTTAAGTGCCGGTAACACAGTGGCCCCGATAGTAAGGGAATTTTTCCTAGAACTGATACAAATGCGCAGTATGCGCCCTTCAGATTGGCACGAATACGATAACGGCCATGTGATACTGCCCGGCAACGAGCCTATGCCGGACTTTTCGGGTAACCGCGTCATGGATGTTGCGCGCAACCTAAGCAACCTTGGCCTAGGGTTTGAGATTATAGGCGAAGGTACTGTAGTTTCGCATCACTTCCCGCCGCCCGGTATGACATTGCCGCGTGATATACCTATCTTGTTGTATGTAGATGCTACTACCGCTGTGGAAAACATGGTGGTTGTACCCGAAATTGTGGGGATGTCTGCCGACCGCGCAGATACGATACTTGGGCAGTTATTCCTAACAGCAGTTCTAACAACAAACTCCGAAAACGATAACGATGCAGGTGAATTTACCCCCGGCACAGCCGATTCCGTAGAAAGAGAGTCCGGTAGCGGCGAGATTTCGGTATTTACTATAATCCGCCAATACCCCGCACCGGGTGCGGTAGTAGAGCGGGGTTTTCAAGTAAGACTAATAGCGGAAAGATAAAAAGCGGCAAAGCCGCTTTTAACGAAAGGTGCAAGATAGCAAACTGCCCTAAACCAAGCGGAACTGCGTACACCTAAGCGCAACTCCCCTACGGGGTGGCGAGACTGACATCAAAATGGACTCGCTACAAAATCATTTAGCAGTTTCCTACAGGCATAAGAAAAGAGTGATGTATAGTGCGAAGCTTGGATGAACTTCATGTGCTGGCAGAGCAGGGCCACGACGAAAGTCAGTTTACCCTGGGCTACATGTATGCCAGCGGCAAGGGTATAACCAAGGATGTACAAACGGCAAAAGCCTGGCTGGAAGAAGCGGCCAGGGCCAACAACCCCAGGGCACAGTACTACCTGGGTGAGTTATATAACGAAGCAGGCAAAAGTGACCCCATATCCGCGTATGCGCAAATGGCATACTGGTGGGGCCGCTCTGCCACACACACTTATTGGGAAACAATAGAAGGCTATGATGGGCGCGCAATTTCCATGCGCCGCCTGGCATGGCTTCATATGCATTCTAATTTTGATGCCGCAAACCCAGAAGAAGCTTTAAGGTTGCTGGAGAAGTTGACCACCAAGTTCAGCTCCCCCAGGTCTGCTATAGAGCTTGGGATTGTGTACTCTGCCGGTTCTTTCATGCCGCTATCTAGGCGCTTGGGCGGCACACCAATAGAGAAGGACGCGGTAAAAGGCATTCGCTTAATAGAGCGTGGTGTTCTTATAATTGAAAACGGAAGTAATGACATAGATTACAATTTATACAGTGCCATTGGAGATACATATCTGATGCGTAAAGGCTCAGAGCCGATAGCAACCGAAGCCCTACACAAGGGCATAATCTATAAGAAAAAAGCCCTGGAAAGGGCCACAGGCGTAAACGGGGATATGGCCTACGACCTGCAATCCCAAATTGCGCAATTGGAAAGCCTACCCGAGGCACAAAGGCCAGCAATACCCCCCCCTGCCCCAGCGGCACAATCCAGTGCATATATGGAAGCCCCTTTAAGCCCGGAAATGGAAGAAAAATTCGCAAGATTTAGCGAATATTTCGATGGGCTGGATGTAGAAGGCAAACGGGATTTCATCAAAAATTTAGATAATAAATTGCAGGAAAACCCAAACCCCGATTACAACGCATTTCTACTGCAATGCATAGAAAAATACAATGCCGCAACCCAAGGTGCTACACTTCACGGCCACGAAACCCCACATGCCCCATTTGGCGGGGATGGCTATGGCCATGCAGATGCAAGTACATCACAAGCCGCATTCCAAGAAGCCGCACCGGATGCCCACCACCACGGAGAGCATCACCAAAGTGAGAGCGCACAGCACTACGCTGAGCCCGAATATGACGACCCAGACGAGCCTCACCCGCTGGGCAAATATACAGACCGTATCCATAGTTTTGGCGTAAGCTCGCCATTTTTAATTGGAACGGTGTTATTGACAATTGGTGGCTTAGTACTGCCAATAATCCTGGGAACACATATCTATCACCGCTTTGGCTTTTTAGGGTTTGCCGCAATACTGTTTACCACGCCGCCTATTGTTGCTATGTGGCTTATTTATGCCGCCTCTAAAGTGCCAAAGCCGTCCGAAAAAACTTTAACCGGGCTTATGCTGTTTAGGCTTACATTCTTCTTGCACCTAATTTTAATAGCGGCTACTTCTGCCGGGTTTGCACTTAGGCTTGGTACAGACGGGCAGGCACTTTTTGGGCTTAGTATTTTTGATACGGCACCGCATTTATTGTTTATATTAATAGCCTTGGCGGTTATTGTGCTATATGTAACGTTCTATTACGGGTCGCTGTTCTCTATACTTAAGGGGATTAGAGAAAATATTTATTCTAATATGTTTGACCCGCTAACGGGCCTTGGTGCGTTTAATGCTATCCATACTATTGTTAGCATTTTGATAATTATAGGCTCGGGTGCAATTATCGCAGACAGGCTTTTAGTACTTGATCTTATTACTCTCCCAGATGCCTTATTACAAATGCTTCGCAACGAAAACATTGCGCTGTCGCTTATAGCCATAACTCTGATTATTTCCCGTATTGGCGGGCTTATCACAATAAGTGTGCTAAAGCAGTTTAACAGCGGGCTGGAGTACGATTTGGAAGAAGTAGCAGAGGAGTATGGTGCATTAGAGGAATACAGCTAACCGGCAATTCATAGGCTATACAAAGCATTTAAATCGAAATGCGATGCATTCGATTCAGAAGAGGTATTGCCTATGAAGCCATCTTTAAGCATACGCAGGAAAGCACTGTACACGATGTTTGTGCTACAGGCAGTAATATTTGTACTTATTGGGCGGGTTTTTTATATCCAAGCCGTTAGGGGCGAGGAATTGCAAGCCCTGGCATTCGAACAACAAACCCGCGACAGGCTATTAACCCCCAATCGCGGCAGTATCTATGACCGTAACATGGTAGGGCTTGCCGTAACCGAAACCGTAGCATCCATAAGCGTGATTTACGCCCAAGCCAGAGGAGATTTGCCCGGCACTGCAAGGGCACTGGCCCGAGAGCTTGATATGGACGAGGCCGAACTTTTAACCAAAATATCCCGGCGGGTGGCCCTGGTTAGGGTGGCCCAAAAGGTAGATATGGAAGTGGCCGAGCGTATAAGAAGAATGAACCTCCCAGGCGTGGTAATAGACGAGGATATCCGCCGTGTGTACCCCTTTGGTTTTTTGGCCTCCCATGTGATAGGCTTTGTGGGCCGGGATAACCAGGGTATTATCGGCCTAGAGGCGAAGTACGACCAATACCTAGCCGGCCAACCCGGGCGCATTCTAACAGAAACCGATGTAGGCGGGCGCGAGACACCCCACGGCCGCCAATACCGCATCCCCCCAACAGACGGCTACGACCTAGTACTAACAATAGATGCGGTTCTACAAACCTACGCAGAGCAGACCATAGAATTGCTGGTAAGAGAGAAAAACGCCCTTCGCGGTGTAATAATTCTAATGAACCCTCAAAACGGGCAAATCTACGCCCTGGCCAACAAGCCCGGGTTTGACTTGAACGAGCCGTTTACCATACAATCACCGGACCTGCAACCAATATGGGAAACCTTAACCCAAGAGGAGCAAATGAACGCCCTTAACCAGATGTGGCGTAACTTTGCCATAAACGATACCTATGAACCCGGTTCGACATTTAAAATCGTGACATCAGCGGCGGGCTTGGCCGAGGGCCTGACTACCTTGGACACGATTTTTTCATGCAGTGGCAGTATGATGGTTGGCGGCAGGCAGATAAAATGCTGGCGGCACCCCAGAAGCCACGGCGCACAAACCTTCCTGCAAGGGGTGCAAAACTCTTGTAACCCGGTGTTTATGTCGTTAGGGGAGCAACTGGGCGCGGAACTTTTTCATGATTACCTAATGCGCTTTGGCCTACATGAAAAAACCGGTATAGACCTGCCGGGCGAGGCCGTGGGCATAATGTACGCGGCAGATAAAATAGGCCCGGTAGAGCTTGCAACCATGGCATTCGGCCAAAGCCTTACAATTACACCACTGCAACTGGTACGCACGGCGGCGGCGGTTATAAACGGCGGATACCTGGTAACACCCCATGTAGGGATGCGGCTAATAGACTCAAACGGCACAATAGTACAAGAATTTGCCCCCGAACACGGAGAGCAAATTATCCCTTACGATGTAAGCGAAATGATGCGATATATATTAGAAACGGTGGTAAGCATGGGAACAGGCCGCCGCACATACATACCCGGCTACCGTGTGGGAGGAAAGACCGCCACAAGCCAGAAGCTACCACGTGGTAGCGGCAGGTATATTTCATCCATAATGGCCTTTGCCCCGGCAGAAAACCCAACCGTAGTGGCATTGGTACTGGTAGACGAGCCAAAGGGCGCGTACTACGGCGGGCAGGTAACCGGCCCGGTAATGCAGGTGCTTCTAGAGAACACGCTACCGTATCTTGGGATAAAGCCAATGTTTTCGGAAGAAGAACTGGCCACCCCCGGCACCGTGCCGGTAACTTTGCCGGACATACGCGGCATGGAAGTAGCAGACGCAAAAAAGGTGCTGACAGAGGCAAGGCTGGGGTTTGATTTAGCAGGAAATGGCAACACTGTAGTAGACCAATTCCCCATTCCCGGGGAGCTGGTTAACCAGGGAGAACGAATTTTACTTTGGATGGGGATGGATACGCCATGACGCTGGAATTCTTGCTACGAGATGTGTCATATGAAGTATTGCAGGCAGGCGGGGGGATTTCTCAAGCTATATCATCTGTTGCCATAGACTCGCGTAAGGTTATGGCGGGCGGGCTTTTTATTTGCCTTTTGGGGCTTACAGTTGACGGCCACGAGTATATAGATGACGTAGCCAAGGCCGGGGCCAGTGCAATTCTAGTAGAAAAATTTGACGAATCTGCAATCCCTCCCCCACCCCGTCATTCTGGGCTTGACCCTAGTTGCAGGGGCGAGCAGTTCGCGGAGCGAACGAGTAGCCCGGAAGCCCCAAACCATAGCGCGTTCAACCCATGGTCTGCAAAAGGCGGGCGCATACACCCACGCCCAAAAAACTATACCGGCGCGGCCCAAAACCGCGAAACCTACCCCGCAGGCATTACAGTAATCCAAGTTGAAAACACCCGTAAAGCCCTGGCCCTAATAGCCGCCAACGCTTATAACCGCCCAGCCGAAAAGCTAAGCATAATAGGCGTAACAGGCACCAACGGTAAAACCACCACCACCCATTTCATAGAAGAAATAATACGCGAATGCGGCCACCAAACCGGTATAATTGGCACAAACGGCGTAAAAATAGGTACCACGTTAGTAGATATCCCCTTCGCCACCTCCACAACACCAGACCCGCTGGAATTACAGAAGATTTTTGCGCTAATGGTAGAGCGCGGCGTTAAATATGTAGTAATGGAAGTAAGCTCCCACGCGCTGGCTTTTTACAAGGTAGAGGGGCTGATTTTTGACGTGGGCGTGTTTACCAACCTTACCCAAGACCATCTAGATTTACATGGCACAATGGATAATTATCGGCTGGCAAAGGCACAGCTTTTCGCACAAAGCCGTTTTGCAGTGGTTAACAATGATGATGAATCTACGACCGTGATGCTACAACACCTACCGGGTGTAGCAGACGGCAATTATTTGACCTATGGCATAGGAAGCTATGCCGCAGGGCTTACGGCTCTACATATAGAGTATCTAACTAACGGGATGACCTTTGACTTAGGTGGTCGCGCCTTGTATGAGCTAAGCGATGTGTCTGCCACAGTTGAAATGCCAAACCGCACTATTAGAATAGGCGCACCAATAATATCTGCAAGATACCGCCTAAGAAAAGCAACTGGCCGCCCAAACGCCACACCTCCTATAATAAAAACCACCCCCTCCGGGCTAACTCTCGCTCCGCCATGCCACGTAGCCCTGCAAACCAAAGGCCGCTTCAACATCTACAACGCACTGGCGGCGATAGGCACATGTATGCAGTTGGGCCTTTCCCTGGAAGAAATCTGTGAGGCTACAACCAGCATAAAAGGCGTGCCGGGCCGTATACAAGATGTGCCAAACAACATAGGCGCACACATCCTAGTAGACTATGCACATTCCCCAGACGGGGTATACAATATCCTCAGCAGCGTACGGGAATTCACATCCGGGCGCGTAATAATAATCATAGGTTGCGGCGGCGACAGAGACAAAACCAAACGCCCAATAATGGGCCAAATCGCAGGCGAGTTAGCAGACTACTGCATACTAACCTCGGACAACCCGCGCACAGAGAACCCACACCAAATCATATCCCATATAGAAGAAGGCACAAAGCCCACCGGCACCCCCTACGAAGTAATAGAAAACCGCCGCGATGCAATTTTCGCAGGTATAAAAATG
>Ga0123355_10014236_pt1 | contig 12427 bp, 9 predicted proteins | sample TergutEmb28metaG_3_FD_89872 | JGI IMG/M metagenome (GOLD analysis project Ga0123355, IMG submission 89872) | Embiratermes neotenicus P1 segment gut microbial communities from Petit-Saut dam, French Guiana - Emb289 P1 | ecosystem: Host-associated > Arthropoda: Insects > Digestive system > Gut ...
ATTTCCCCCGTGTTTTTTATAAAAATTTCCCCCCACCCCTGTTTAGGAGTTTTCGCTCTTTATCCCACTACAAACTCACTTCCCCCCCCCCCCCAAATAACTCTTTTATATATCAAGTGATATCTATTAATGTAATTCAAAACTTCACTAGTTAAAGATGAATTTCTCTTTAAATTATTTAAAAATCTCATTCTGTGATATCAGACCTTCATTCCTTTAGTTATCCAACTATTTGATTTAGCCTTTTTGTTGTAATAAGTTACAGCAAAAGCACTTTCAAGGTAATATATAAACTTACTCAAGAACAACTTGTATAAATTATTTAGGTTATTAATCAAATGAATCTCTGCCCATGATTCATTTTCCAATAAGTATTTAAAAGTTTAAATATTTCTTCTAGGAAAATTTCTTCTTGTATTTTTCTCCATTTTATCATACTGTTTGTTCACCAAAAAACATAAAATCTGTGCAAAAAAGTCTGAGTATCCTAAATTCACCACTTCTGTAGAATTATTATTGTATTGCTTATTTGTTATCATGACATCTATTAGGGAGCTGGTATTCTTGGTAACTGTTGTTTGTAATGTAACTGTGTTGGTTAAAGTATATGATGATAATACACTGTGTAAATCTCACAGTTGCACACTATCACGTAGGAAGTTTATATTCCAGTCTCCACACAATATAAATTTCTTTCTTTTTAATTGTACTTTGCCAGTTAGTGTTTCCAGCTTATCTAAAGAACTGTAGACACAGAATAGCAGTGCAACATTTAAAAGCTCTACCGCGAGTCCTTGCCTATGATTGTGTTGATGGATCAATACAGATAACACCTGTTTTAAATGTGCTGCTTTTAATGCCCACAGTGGTTTGCCTCTTGTTTCATTGAGTTGGAGTTTTCAGAAAGCAGTCCATCTTGCAAACTGCAAGACAAAGCTTACCGTGCTGAGAATGATCTATTCAGTAGATGAGAAGTGGGTGCTGACTCATCAGTCACTAAAGTTAGAAACAGTGGAATTAAAATGAGTGATCATACAAGGTCGAAATATGGAACATCAAGCTTCAGGAAGGCAAAGAGGCCCAAAATCTGATAAAGTGACAAAAGCCGAATGCCAGCCATGATAAAAATAACAAAGAAGATTAAAAATCCTTTGGAATATGATGCCATGCCTATTTGTAGTTACTGACGTTTTTACAGTATTTGCTGCTACATCTTCATGTTCTGCAGACTCTGCAGCACTTCCGAGATGGAGACAGCCGTTTACCATTCTAGACGACCTCACACCATAGAAGCTCGTAATCCTGGACAATTTAAGTTCCCTCCATAAGGTCGATAGATATGTGCTGGATTGTTTTGCATAGTCGCTAATGTTGGTAATGGATTGTCGAGTTTACGTATTTCGTTATCGATTATCATAATCGATGGTCATGGTTATGGGGCACAGATTAGAACTTCGTGGCTTGTGGTATCGATAATTGCATAATTGTGGGCAGGCAGGAGGGTTTTAGGCGTTCAGTGCTAGTCTATTTTGACTTGTCAGGCTGATGCGCGTAAGAAGGTAAATTAACAATTGCTAGGCTTGTGCAGGTAGCATTTAATATTCTTGATTATGGTTTGCAACGGGCATGACTTCGAAGTTTTGGTTGATTAGATTGTGCAGATCCTTCAGTGCAAGGTTATGTTGGTAGGATAGCTGTTTCTGACGATTCATAAAACTAGTGAGAAGTAATTCAGAAACACAGATTTAGAATGGCAGAAAAATCTCCATCACTAGATGATACTGAAACATGTAAGGGGTATACCATCCCTTCGAATGAGGAAATAATTAATGAATTGACAAAGGATTTGCACTCTGCCTGTATTAATACTGCGGAAACAACCAGTAGTATTGATAATGAACACAACCGCATAAAATCAGATCAAACTACCCATAATGTGGGCACTTCCGAGGAAGAGGATGAAATTAATGTCACACCTGGATGTTCTGGTAAGGAATCAGAAAACGAAAAAAGTCGTGTGAGAGATGAGGATGATATAGATGAAGAAGCAATGAGGGACCAAGAGAACATGTACACTGAAGAAGACAAAGAGGTATTTTATGTGTGTACTTGTATGTTGGGTAGTGAGGTTAGGTTACATATACGGTAATGCCAATTTACTCCAAGGATCCAAAACTGTACTGTGCTTGCATGTTGCCTGTACAGTCAGGCTTTTAGTTAGAATTAAGATAAACAGAACCCGAAGCCATATTTCTGTTCATATGTGGTGACAATGTACTGCTGATGGGTTGCACGAAGATTTTGTAGATGCCCCTAACATCTTTCTTGTTTTGGTTGGCATATCTTTACATTAACACTGTGACCTGTTAACATTCATTTTATCTGCCTGCAAAATGTGTGGGTGACGTTCCATGGTTTGTTCACTGACATTTGCGATGTAATGAAGTGGAAAGAACTGTCTTTGATCGCAAATCTTTTTATAGTCCGTCCTACACAATTACGTCTATTCTATGTTGATTGGATGGTTTTTATACATCATGTTGAATGATACATATACAAACAATCCACTCCACATGGAATATTTACACATCTGCCTATATAATTGATCACATAAAAATAAGACGTTAGTATCTAATAACATTTATCCACCAATTTTATCCATTTAATGTCAAAAATGCACATCTGGCCAAAGTCATGGAAACTGTATAACAGTTGCGTCATTACTGATTGACAAATATAGTTTTAGAATTTTATGATTTTATCGTAATATTTATGAACTTGTGGGATCCCACAGAGTAAAATCAGAATGATGAATTCATATAGATTACTCTTTATCTTTTAATTACTGTGCAATATCCCGATGATGGTCAGTTGTGACTGAAACGTTTAGCTGCCATTTTGAATAAGCACAGTTGTGTGTGACAAATTATTTAAAGATTTGTAAGTGAATATTCTATAGCACAACGGGATGATTTAATTAACATCTATGGTCATATTTTTATGTAGTTTTTTGTGTCTTTATTTATTCAATGAGATGTTATGGTTTGGTTTTCACTCTGTATTCTTTTGATAAGAACTGCTTCACACCAGCGGTAGTTTTCTTTTCATCTGGTTTAAGCCTTTCATTAATGTTAATCATATTTAAGAATTTGTTTTTATCCTCATATCAATTCCATTTTCAGAATGCTGTGTTAATGCTGTTTAGAGAAATAATCACTGTTTATAGTGAGAGTCTTACAAAACATACAGGTGCACTGTACAGGCACAATGCAGAGATTGTTAGCATAAAGCAGGTGCCTTAAATTGTTAATCCATATTTTACTGTAAACTGGTACTAAATCAGAACAAGGTCTATCAGTGTTAATCAGTTTATTTGTCATAGATTAAAATGTCGACTTTTCTTTTTCCTCTTTTCGTCTTTCCTGTATCCTATTTCTGTCATGTACCCAACAAAGAACACTGAAAAGCATACAGTTTTTAGTTTTTACCAGCATGTGTGGTAACCAAGACTGTTAGGGCTTGGGGTGAGTATTGCTGTAGGTCTTTTAAGCACTTTGAATATTAATTCACGATATTTAATGTAATTATGTGTTATATTAATTTATTCTCATCTGTATATTGAATTCCATTGATAATTTTTTAAATTACATGAACAAACTTTAATTCAGCAATAATGTTGTAGGAACTGTGTGTGTTACTGCTTCTGTATTGTGGTAGTGATGACAAAAGTAGCCATATTGAGACCAAACAATTGTTACTTCTGCTTGTTGTTAATAATTGTGTGCATTATTCTTTAAAGAAATTGCGCATGGAGGCACAAATCTACAAATCAAGAGGAAATGACCAGTTTAAAGCGGGTGGCTACCAGGAATCAGCAAAAAGCTACACATTAGGATTAAGGACATGTCCCTTGGCTTTCGACAAAGATCGTGCAGTTATGTATTCAAATCGTGCTGCAGCAAAGGTGAAATTAGTAAGTGTATTTGTCTTTAATGCTGTGCTGTACTTTCAAAGTGGTGGTGCATAAGTGACTGCCTTGTTAAAGTTTCAAATCACTGATGGCAGAACTGTCTGATTTAAGGTTTCTGTAGTATACTGTGGTGATGGAAGATAGAAGATTTTCATATTTCACCTATGACCACTATATCTGATGGTACATCTGCCTTTTTGCTTGATGTTAACAACCACTCTCTTATCAATGTGTCTATGGTACTTATAAACATACAATTTTATTCACTTTTGTTTAATGTCATTTGTAATAAATTGTGTAGTTTTAGATTGTTAAGAAAATTTTGATAATAGAACAAACAGTTTCATAAGCCGTGTAGTCTTATTTGTGAATGTGTTACTTCTGCGCATAATGGACCAAGTTTTCAGGAGCACTTTGTCGTGTGTCTGTTATTTTAGGTGGGGCTGATGTCTTCCTTGCCACCTGTACTTGGATTTGACTTAAATATACTGGAAAACTAAAAGGAAGCTTTACCTTCTGGGAACTGGACAACATTTGCTAAAATGAGCATTGTATGCTAGCAACTTAGGAACACTGTACCCAGTTGTGCCCCTGTCACTGTTACATTGTTAATTCCATGCATTATGATGACGTAAATAACTCGTGTAACACCAACAATTGTGCTATTCTATAATTTGTGCATACAGTCTTTTACATAGGTCGTAAATGTTTCGGCACTATTATCTCACCATCAAAGGGGAAATGACACCAAAATTTCTTTGAAACTTGTGGGAATAAAATAGGTTACAATAATCATACATCTCTTGTGGTAGCAATAGTGCAGAATTATTTCAGATTTTGGCTAAACTTGTGTACTTAAATATAATATAATGTTGATAAAACTGTAATAATATGGTGTGTTTTTAAATTGTTTAAAAATTGTGTATATCTATGATGTATATGAACATCTATTCTTCCTTGATCCAAATGGATCCCGTTTTTGTCCAGTGTGTATTGTATGGTGTGTGCTGGGAGAAACATGTAAGAGCTATGTAAAAATTGTATGCATAAATTATAGAATAGTGCATTTGTTTGTGTTGCATGAGTTACTTACTACCACGCTCACTTTTATGATTCCAGCCATTCATAACCTTAAATCTCCAGTTATTTGCTCATTACTTTCTACATTGAGATAATAAAAAGTATTTGTAGTTTTTGGACTGACTGACTCACTAACTAGCTAGCTATCTGATGAACCCGCCAGCCAACTTAATGGAGCAGAGTCCTTCATGAAACCTGTGTTTCCTCGGCTAGTCGAGAAATTTGTAACATTTTATGGGCCCTGTTGTTTTATTATCATGTTCTCAAGAGCATGCTCCCTGTCCCTGTACTGGGTTAAATTAATCCAGTACATGCCCTCCCATATTGTATGTTTAAGATCCATTTAGTATTCTCATCTGATCTACATATAGGGTTTCCAAGTGGTCACTTTCCTTTTCCAGATTTTGATTAGATTGGACACATGTTTTTAAGTATGTGTGAAATATTAATTGGTATGAGCTCACAAGCTTCTTGGAGTCTGTAAATAAATGCAGAGTTTCATTAAAGGGATTTTTACTTCATCCATTTGAGATAACTTTCTTAGTTCCAGAAAACACAGTATTGTGGGACTACAACAAGTGATTTCTGTGTATTGTGCAGTCATTTACAAATAATACAGGAATATATCTGCAAAGTATCTGCTGCAAAGAGACAGAGATCTTTTTTCCTGTGGTGCTACAGCCCAACACAGGCCATGGCCCCTCATTCTTGAAGTTTCTAGATCACAAATGATGACACATCACTATCATTAGGACTCCTGTGGATGAGTGATCATCTGGTCACAGAGACCTCTACTTGACACCACACAGCACTCAGCAAATGTCCGTGTCCCCGGTGTGATTCAAATCCACAATCTTAGCAGGCGAATGGCTGGAGGTGTACGCTTTCAACTGTAAAGCCACTATGACCGACGCACCTTGGGGAACCAGGCCGCACCCCATTGTATGTAGGCTTTCCATCTGCGTGGGGCTTCGTGGATGGTGACCTTATGTTTTTCCCCATATGTTTGTAGGAGGGCTCCTTTTTGGGGACTCCGGCAGATGTACACGAATGAATGAATGAAAAGTAAACCAGTGGCTCTGGTGTCAGAGTATCGCTGCCCATGGGGACCCTGTTAGGGAACATGGAGGGGGCTCCCTTACCGGGGACTCTGAGGGAAAGATAAAAAGAGATATATTAAGTGAGAGGTAAAAATGCCCTCTGAGCGGGTATTTCTCTCCATAGGGGCCCTGCTGGGGAACCTGGAGGGGATTCGCTTGCCTGGACTCTTTGAGGGAAAAGGGTAGCATATCTGGGTTCCTTTTTTGGACCCAGAGGACATTAAGATTTTAGGAAACGTGGTACTGAGGAGGAAACCTCAGTCCACATTTTGTGTGAGTGTGAGGCCTTGGCTTCACTCAGACATACATATCTGGGTTCCTTCTTTTTGACCCTAAGGATATTAGAAAACTAAGTATAGGGGCTGTCTGGAACTTTGCTAAAGGAACAGGGCGCCTCTAATTTAGTGTGGAATATGGGGCACAAAGGGCCAGTCTTAAGGCCTAGGTGCACTGGGCCCAGAAGGGCTCAAACCCAAATACTGTTCTGTGACCAACTTAAAGATATGTGTATGTGTGTCAGTTCAAGTTTATCTTCCCCCCACCCCGTGTTCACTAAAGTTGTAGCAGATGTGACTGTTGTATAGTCTGGTACCACCATTAAGCATTAGATACACAAGATTATTTTTAACTTGTATTGTGAGTAAAGTATGTGATAATTACAGAATATATATACCTGTCTGTATTACATAGGGTTAAAATACTGTGTGTAGTAGGTACACTGTTTTTTAGAGTCCATGAATTATTTGCAGTCATCTGAGGAGTACGACATTTGTGAATGAGGAGGGATAGGTGTGTGATATGCATTTGTAATTTTGTGCCTTCCATGTGCAGGATTTGAAACTGTCTGCTATTGACGACTGTTCCAAAGCAGTAGAGCTAGATGCTAGGTATCTGAAAGCATACTTAAGACGTGCACAGTTGTACAAGGAGACAGAGAAGCTGGATGAAGCTCTGGCTGATTACCAGAAAGTGCTGGAATTGGACCCACTTCATAAGGAAGCTTTGTACACAAGTAAAGTAAGCTGAATTAATAGTACTTGATGGTTAAATTATAGGACTGGCAGACAATTACTGTACTCTTCTTTACCACTTCCATCTTCCATTCCCACGTTAACTTATCCAATCACATGACCCATCTGTGATATTGTACAGTAATGCCAAATTTTAACTAAATTTACCTGTTATGGAGCCAAATTTAAATCACAGATTATAGTACCTCCTGTGTGGGGGGTTGCACTTTAGCAGTATCTTGTTTTGGTGATTAATGTAAGACTCAGTTAATTTAAATTAGTTTTTGTTTCACCTTTAATATACTTTTATGTATAGGAATATCCAGCACTTTTTCCACCTTGTTCACGTACTAACAAATAATTCTTTGTCCACCAGGAAATTGTCAAAATTTGCACATCTACCAATGCATTGTAAATATGGCAACTTATTGCTGCAACACATAGGAAGGTTGTGGTTTATGTATAACATATAATTCTTTTGTATGTATATGATGCTGTATATAAATTATCGCAAGCACATTCCATGGAATGAATAATATTAAATCAGGACAGCTCAGTCAGTAATGCAATATCCTCTGCGCTTGATAACTAAGATTCAATCTCTGACTGGAACAGAAATGTTTACTGCTTGTAACTGTGCCTAGACTTATTGTGGAGCCCATCCAACCACCTAAGCGATTGGTACCAAGGTATCTTTCCCTTGGTCTGAAGCAGCTGAATATTACCTCCATCTAGCAGGAGTGCACATACCTTTAATGTAAGTTATGCACTGGTTCTGTAGTATTGAAGCCCTAAAGAATTCCAGCTCCTTAGTCTTGAGGTCATTAGTTCTGATCTCTGGCTGAGAACTTCCTATTGTGACTGACATATTCTGTGTTATTCTAGGATCCTACAGACAGTACCTAAAGATAGGCATACCTTTCTCCCATTCCCTCCATATGCTCATTTTGGAAATGCACTTTCCAATTCATCGTCCACCGTGCTATGTGTCAGTCATAAATTATTAATTTGATGACTGTTTTTCAAGTAGATGAAAAACTGTTGGCACTTTGATAAAATGTTATTTGTTATTGCAGGCATTGGCTGAACAGATCCATGACAGGAATGAGAAGATGAAGACGGAAATGCTTGGTGAGTTTCAAAGTGAGAGAAATAGTTTTGTATCACTTTTAGGCCATCAGTCCAGCAATGTATTGATGGATTTACATTACTTGTCTCGTGGATTACATATCTGTTCCTGTGGTCAGTGGGCCCAGCTATGCTGACAAATTAATTCCATGGAGCAGAGTTCTTCTTTACTGATAATTCCTCAGCAAATTAAGTGTTTGCATGGTATGGGCCATCATGTTTCATTGTAATATTTACAAGAATTTGCCATTGGTTCCTGTCTTTGAGTCCAGTGAATCCAGTCCACACTCTGCCATCCCGCTTTTTAAAGAAAAGTTTAAGTGCTCGTTCTCCTGTCTGTGCCTGGGTATTGAAAATGGTGTATTCTGCTCAGGTATTTCCCATAAAAACCTGTACATAATTTCACTTATCTTCCATACATGTCATGTTCCCCACCCATCTCATCCTCCTTGGTTTGATCAACCTAATAAATTTTTTGTGTGATGTACAAATTATGAAGCTCAACCTTTCCTCCATCATCATGTCATTTCCTCTGTTAGAGACCTGGCATATTCCTTTCAGCACTGTTTGTCTCAGAGACCCTCCATCTGTTGTTTTTCCCTTTATGTGACATACCAACTGTTGCACTGATCCCACTATGCTGAAATTGTAAATGTGAACACCTTGTATGTCCTAGTGATTATTAGTTGTCTGTAACCAGGACAGATACTTGACGCAGTGCTGTTGCCCAAACCGTCATACTCCCTGAACTATTGATACACATTCTCTTATTTGTGCTATAAGACCTGAGGGTTTCACATTGTAGTCTCCTTGGTTATGGTGGCATAGAGCCTGGTAGATGGGTACCAACATCTTGAATTTTGCCTTTGTCTTCAGGGTAGAAGCGAAGGTGAAGGAAGGGCTCATGTTCCTCTGAGATGATGCTATTATATCTATTGGTCTACCTGCTGTCATAACTCAGAAGATTCCCGCATATAGCGAGGTCATTCAGTCATTTTAGATAGTGTTTTGCAATAATGCATATTTAAAGTATAAGGAAATTATTTCTTATGCTGCACAGTGTAATATCCAAGTACTGCATTCACTTTGCAAGGTTGGGAGTTTGTTTGTAATATCTGAATGTAAAACCGGTAAGGTATGTACAGTAACAATGAACAGATTTGGCGTATACCTCGTTATTTATTTTTTACATCAGTGTTTTTCGTGGTCACAACATCCCACAGCTCAGAGAGATTGGGGACCATTTCTTTGTTCTAAGAAGATATAAAATGTACACATCGTGCTTTGGCATTTGCCTTAAACATTAAAATTATTAATTTTTTTTTTTATTTTATATTTTAGGACAGTTGAAGAACTTGGGTAATATGATATTACGTCCTTTTGGCCTATCAACTGACAACTTTAAAGTAACTCAAAATCCAGATAGTGGAGGATACTCTGTTAATTTCCAGCAAACACCTCGGTAAGAGTTTCCCATTATATTAGCCACGGAAATACATCTGTGGGAAGGAATACTGGAGTGACCATCAGCTCAACTTCCCAGCCTATTCAAATTCAGTCTCTTGTAAGGAATATTAAAAAAAATTGTTATGGAGTAAGAAAACATGCTAATGAATGACAGCTCATATTATATCAGTGTTTAGTTTTCATAATATTATTTGCTGTCATTTTTCTGTTTGTGGATATCTGTTGTTGAAAATATGTGTGTAAGTTTTGAGGTTTTCATGATGGTGTTGATGGAGATTAAAATGTACTGGGATTTTATGTCTGTTGACTGTTAAATAGTTACTGAATTTGACGAGGAACATGGTACATCCATCTTCAGGTTCAAGCAGTCAAAGAAGAGTAGCCATGTCACAGAGTATGGGTATATTATGTAAGATGGGGTGACAAGCGAAGGTAGCAGAAGTTCAGTGAAGTCCTAGTAGAGCCAGCAGGGAAGTTAAACAACACAGACCTGTAGTCTGGCATCAGGTGCAGAAATAAAGTTATGAACCATAGTATACAGGGGCTGTGTAGAGACAGGAAGTGTGAAGGGGTGGTTTGGGATGCAGTTTTTAGTGAGTGGTAGCACCACGTACTGGGAAGAGTCCATTGGAACTGGTAGGTAATGACCAGGCATCATTTATAAGGTATAGAAGCAAGGTGATGGCCTGTAGGATGTAATGGTTATGTTGAGCAAGTGTAACTGAGATACAATTCAGAGTTGAACTAGGGGAATTGGAGGGTGACAGTGGAAGAAGAGATAAGGGGTGCATATGTTCATATAAATGGCTGTGTATGCTGCTAAGGGTAACTATTTAACAGCTGATGCAAGATAACATACTAGAGGACTTGAATCCTCAAGTTTTGGTGTATTTAAAAAATATATAAGCTTATGTGTCTTTGAAGTTTTGCTGATAGTTTTTTTATCTGCCTGTCATAATCATCCATTCATTGATCCGCTTCCATATTTACACCACATATGTCCTGCTAACCGTCTTGACAAGAGGTAAATTTTTATTGAAGTACTGGAAAGGGTAATGCAGTAGAACAGCCCTGGTGGGTTTGACATAAAATGGCTTTGATTTTTATGTAAGGGTTATGGCAGTAATGTTTATGCATAGTGGTGTAGGTCCCTTGTTTATTCGTGTTTGCTGTTGTCTAGGTACGCGGTGATTATAGTAGTAGTATGGATCTGCCGTCCTGTCACTCATTAGCTACCTAGATATCGCACAATACTTCTGCTGTATGTATAGAATTTGTAGGACTGATTGTTGCCACCATTGCTTTGTTTATGACTGTAAAGCATTGTTTGTGTGGATGAAGAGTCCAAGCATAAAAAGAAATTAAAATATCATTGTTATGAAAGTGGAGGCAGTGGGTAAATTGGATGGGGCAGTGAGAATTGTCTGATTGGACACACTGTGTAACTGAAACAGAAGTCTGTTACATCAAGGGAATGAAATATATTGTGTATCCTAACCCACAGTGATATGTATAGTTCCTGCAGCGTACATGGGTGGAAACAGAAATGCATACATGATTATAAGTAGGAGAACTGAAGGGGGGATACCACCTGGAAAACAGGTATAAATGGGAAGATGATTTAAAATGTGCCTCTGAGAAGTAATTGTGAGAGTGTGGACTGGATTCATTGGAAAATAAAGGATCCCATGGCAGGCTGTTTTAATGAATTTTGATTATGCAGTTAATGTAGACACGCTACACTCTGTTTTCCATTCCTGGCAGGAGCAGTGATTTTTCTCTTTTCCGTAGCATCCATCCATACCATCCCTGAGTTGCACCCACTCATCTATCTAAAGAATAGCGAAGGACTTTTCCTGGTGTTAAAGCAGTGATGGTATGCAGCTGACCAGTCACTTCCATATAATACTAAGGTTGAGAACATACGGAAGTAGAAGGAAATTTCAAAAAGTAGGGGAACAGGCACCCTGATGCTGAGGACTTTATTCTTGCATATGGCGTACATGGAACAAGGGTAACAGATGGTTCACATCAGACCTCCACATAGTCATCACTGACATTTAAGCATTTGTATGGCTTGGCACCAAGGCTTGTATCTTAGCATAGAAGAAACGGTTGCCAAGTGTTTGTAGAGTTAATGAATCATGTTTGTCTGATATGGACATAAATGCATCAGATTTGTTGCAACTCCTCCTGATTATGCACAAGGTCATTTGTTGTGCAGGTCGATCCAGTGATTTTGATTTGAGATGTCACCAGTTGTGACCAGTTTTTCTTCAGCATGTCTTCTGTGTGTTCTTGTCTAGAATGGTTCCATAATGAGGATCTGATGTGAAACAGGATGGGATGGTTCAGACATATAGCATGCATGGTGCCATTGAGAAGTTCATATGAAATTTACTGTTATAAAAGGTAAAATTGACTCTGTCTGTGCCATAAAGTCATGGGGTTTGGGGGGGAGGGGGGAAGAAGGAGTAGAGGTATAGTTTTACTCATATATAAAATATTGTGAATGTTGAACTTCATGCCTCAACCACTCTACCCCCATGAAAGAACCCCAGTGCCCATTGAATAGGAGCTGGGTGGGCCCTGAAGTCTGTCTGGATATGGAGAAGGGAAAAATTCCTTGCAAAATGTCACTGATGTATTAGAAATTTTTCCATTGTCACTGA
>Ga0123355_10014237_pt1 | contig 12427 bp, 7 predicted proteins | sample TergutEmb28metaG_3_FD_89872 | JGI IMG/M metagenome (GOLD analysis project Ga0123355, IMG submission 89872) | Embiratermes neotenicus P1 segment gut microbial communities from Petit-Saut dam, French Guiana - Emb289 P1 | ecosystem: Host-associated > Arthropoda: Insects > Digestive system > Gut ...
ACAGTCAAACACAACAAAACTTTATTATGTTTATTATTGTACTAGGGCAACATGTTTCGATTCTTATAGAATCATCTTCAGGCCCTTCTAAGAAAATAGATCATTACTTAAAATGTTTAAAAATGCGCTGTGGGATCCCAAACGCTTACATTCTTGATAAAACTATGTATAAAATGCATGTGTCGTTTTGCTTGTACAATAAGAGCAAAACGACACATGCATTTTATACATAGTTTTATCAAGAATGTAAGCGTTTGGGATCCCACAGCGCATTTCTAAACATTTTACGTAAGGAACTATTTTCTTAGAAGGGCCTGAAGATGATTCTGTAAGAATCGAAACATGTTGCCCTAATACAATAATAAACATAATAAAGTTTTGTTGTGTTTGACTGTAATATCATTGTATATTTATATATTTTCTTAAGCAAGCTGTTATATTTTGACAACAGCACTTCTGAATTCAGCGAAGTTCATAACTTCTGAAAACATGTTGGGTAAATATAAATATATATTTTGCTACATTTGATGATAAATACACGTCATCAGATGACGAGTTTTTTATACACATCTATCAGGCAATCAATAACTTTCAAAAAATAAGCAGAGTTCAATCTCTTTCATTTCTTCAGAATTGCTATCATCTCCTGCGGTTAGAACAGCAAGACATCATCCTGTTTCAATACGTTCCCACTCCACAACTGTCATCTTTTGTTTCCTCAAGCTCACTTGTTCTTCCAATTCCAGTGCTGCCACCCTAATCTCCCGCAGTGATAAATTGATGTCGCAAGCCTACTGCAATTTCACTAAAACCTCGCCCGGTTGATGAGTGTCGCTTCTATTTTAGAACGAGCGATGTCTTCATTGCACAGCACCCTACATCCCTTCAGAGCTGCTAAACTACATTAAAATAACACCCTCTTTCAGCACAAATTCATAAATCGTCGCCACCATAAACAAGAAAAGAGACAGCTAAACGAAAGTGAGCAGAATAGAAATGACGCAGAAGAAAAGGAAAGGAGAGTAATTGGAGGGAGAAAATCATAGCAAGGAGGGAGAAAACACAGAATGAATGTAACAAACAGTGCAGGACAGAGGAGAAAGGTCCCATAAGGAAAGAAGAGAGGAAAAAAATTGAAGAACGGGAGGGGAGAATTAGAAGAGGCAAGGAAACAAATGATTAAAAAAATAAAAAGGGACCAAAGAAACTGAAAAGATACAGGAAGAAAATGTAGGGTACAAGTAAAGGTTAAGGTTAAGATAAAGTCCGTGTAAACACCATGAAGTCTTATGAGTGGAGGTCTAACTCCACTCAGCCTTAGCCTCAGCACTACTCGAGAAAGGTCAATTTCACGTCCAGTCTATTTTCCCCGGGAGAAAGATATCTCGTTTCCTTGAATATGGGGCTATTTGGGGCCCACAACGAGTCTGGACGCTTAGGGGAATAAAGAGATATCTTGCTTTTACCGGGAATCAAACCATCCAGCCCCTAGTCTCGTCACCATAGCGACTACATACACAGAAAGAGCCGTATATAGCAAAAACAGCAGAGAACACACAATGGAAGATTCAGACGAATAAGAAAAAGGAATTAGAGCGAAAGTAAAATGGAAAAGAAAGAATAAATAATTGGATGAGTACGCTAGTGGGTAAGATCACAAGAAGGAAGAAAGTTACTCATCATGTTCCACACAAATAACAGATTACTGGAAACATTTTCATAAGCACCTCTTCTGACATGAATCGCTCAAAGTAATTCGATAAGTCGAATTGCAAAGGAAGGATATGGGACTACAATTACTGCGGCAATAAACATATCTCTAGTTCTTGATAAAAAGGTTTAGGGTATCCTGCTAACGTGGAGAATATGGTGAGCTCTTAATAATGCCAGCAGATAGCAGATGGGATTTAACTCCGTGTTTAAAGGGTTAAGAAAGGAATGTTGGCAGGGCATGCCAGTACCGCTCTTACGAATACTTTATCCGGGATATGGCTCTTGCAACAGACACGTCACATTCGGTGCACCAGTATCGTTTTAAGGAAAATCGCTTTCTTAAAAAAGGGACTGTTTTATTCATTTACTACCAAAAAGAACATTCAACGGCTTTACCCTAACATTTCTAAGTTGTATTAGTAAGAATTACTAAGGACGCCGAGTATGAACGTGTTATGCAGGAAAGAAACGTAAATATTATTTGTGAGTGCCGTCGTGCAGAAACGAGCCGGAGGGCAAAAAGAAACCTTACAATCAAAAAGTTCAACGAACACGAAGGCAAACTTTTTGCTTTGAATCATAATGCTGAGGGCAAACTAACCAAGACGCGTCGAATCAAGTGGACTAAGACGCTGCTGAGGGATGCTCGTTTGTTCTGCATAGTATTCCTTTGTATCTCTGTGACTGCGTGAGGCTACCTTCAGTGTCTGCCATTGTGGCATCTTCGTAAGTCAGGCTGCATTCGACTCTACCGAACCCGATTCCGATAATCCCCTCATCCTAGGGAATAATTGGGCACCTCGAGATTTACAATACTAAGTTACATTTAACGTATTATACCAGTGTTCAAGAAGGGAATGGGATGAGCTACTATTACCAACACTATATAAGAAAATATCTCTCTACTCACCGGAACTGGTCTCGCCCGTTAAGCGTTTCTTGCTTGATGCTGAGTATTACCGGACCCAGGTCCTCGTCATTGGTGAAGTAGTTCCAGTGTTCTGTGCCATAGAAATACTTTTCGTATGTTTCCTGCTCCACTGATGTGAGTTCGAACCCCTGGTTTTTCTCCCATTGCTCCTCAATAGCTGTCTTTTTCTTCGGCAGTTCATCGTCCTCATCATCCTCCAAGAGACAATCGTCCCCACGCACAGTTCCCGACGTTCCCTCTCCCGCCCCTTCTTCCGTTGCTCCGCCCCCTCCATCATCCTCGCGGTCCCTGTTTCGAGTCCCGCTTCCCTCTTCTTCCTCTTCCTCTTCTTCCTCGTGTATCTCGTGGTCCGACTCCGACTCGTCCCAGATCGTGTCCGATGCGATCTTCTGGCGCGAGCACTCGATCCAGTAGCCCGGAGTAGGAATCAGATTGTGCGGGAACTTTTCACAGAACTCGTCTGCAACAGAACTCATTGTGTGAATAAAGCTGTCAATCAGACACTTCTACAAATAAAATTTGACACCAAATAAATTATTTCAGACATAATAAGTAATGAGAACATCATTTTGCACACAGAACTTTGTGCCAGGGCACTCGTCTGAAAGCACGATTTTGTATCGTGACCATTGATGTCAATAGAACTGGGTACTAATATACTAATTACCTTAGGCATTTTCAGAAGAAGCTGTCGGCACTAACAGAAACAGTTATTAAGGAGGTGTATCGCCTTCCTAAATAGTGCGCATGTTTTGACCTCACACAATTAAGAGAGGTTTATAAAACAACGAAAACAAAAACCAAGAACACTGCAGACTAAAATTACGTACGCTTTTCTCATTCCTCCCACTCCTCATTCCAAGAGGCCCTGTTCTTCTTATCACCTATTATTTGGTTACTCTTACAATATTTACTAACGATTACAAGTTATAGAATTGCTAATTGCGTTATTTTCTTAACTCTAATTTGCTGTCCCTTGGTTTCAAATATTTTCTTTAACACCTTATATCAAAACGTCATTTACTGATAATTTTTCCCCAGAACAGGAGACCACGTTTTAAACCACATAAAACAAGAGGAATAATCAACTTCAGTGACAAATATAAAATAACAAAAAAGTATGTCTAAGATAATCTACTTGTGTTGTAAACAAACAGCCCCTTTTACTGTGTTGTCGAACAGCATGAAAAAAAGCACACAAGAAATACATCTCACCGGACGCAGTGCAGATTAATGTAATAAATTATATTCGTAGTGTGGTGTGGGGCATGACACTAGTGGCCATACAGTATACTGCACGTAACTTTCAGACTAGGCAGTTCATGCACACTGCATCAAATAGTGAAAAAAGAACTCTTTAAGCTCACCTGCATTAGCACAATCCGCTGAATCTGCATTGAACATAACAAAGTTGTAGCACACTGTGAATATGATACGTAAGGGAAATTTATTTCGGTTATAATGAAAGTGATGATGATGATGATGATGATGATGATGATAATAATAATAATGATAATGATAATGTTTATAGTGACTACGAGCAATCGCATTCCAGAGGAAAGTGAATTTAACATAGGTCTGCACGTAATCAAAACAACTAAATAAGCTGTTACTCTTATTACTGATATACAGCAGACGGGGGGAAGGAAGTATGCTTTAGGAGGATAAATGAAGACGCTAGCAGAGACACATACACAAGCCTCGAATTCTAAAGAGAAAAGCGAATCTTAGCAAATACTCTGGTATTAAAATTTTTCTCTTAATATAAAACCTCCGCGATTTCCACGAAATCCATATATGGTGTCTCGGGCGCTTAAGAGAAAAGACAGACGAAATGTGTAGGAGAGGGTCATGGCAGACACAATGTGCACGTGACGAGAGACGTTCGTTTTAAGTGCACCGTGCCTTACCAAGGAAGCGTCATATTCCTTAAACACAACGAAATCTAGGGATTAGAATCCACAATAAGACTTGAGTTAAACTGCGTTTAGGATTCAAGTTAAGCAATTCGTCTTTCCTTTGAATGTTTTTGTAGCAGTTCACTAACAGTCACTGACAGCAAACAGCGGTGCATCGATGAGAAATATAATTATGTAAATGAAAAGGGTGGAAATTTAGGGTAGTATTTTCTAAACTTGAAGCATGTGTCATGAGGTCAGGCGAAAGACTTAGATCTTTAGTATGAGACGGAGAGAGAGAGAGAGATGGAGATTATGTATCGTCCGTAGTACTTAAATGAAATAAGATAAGAAGGATTAGTGGAATGTCATTCACAGGGAGGAACCAAAGTAATGGGACAGAAACCTGTCCCATTGCCACACAGTCCACCAAGAACACCACATGGACCGGCGTGACATCGAGTCCGGACCTCCGCCGGTGAACTCCCTGAGCTATGGCACTGCCCAAATGTAGACAGGTGGGTAAGTTCAAGTTATCTTAAAAAGTGGGAAATGATTACTGAGCTGGTTTGTCTGTTAAACAATTCCCAATTACACAATTCTCAATGTGTAAAGTTAAACAAGGTAGGAAGAAAATGCGCAGCGTGACAATTCACGCGCTTTTGCTCACTTCTCTTTAATTATCAGGAATATCAGTAGACTTGTGGAAAACTTAATTTTGGTGTAAAAAGTTACTTCCCTTTTTTTGAACGTTTGTTAAAAAAATATTCCCTTCAGTAAATATTGAGCAGTTGCGACCGACATGTGCGCTTGATCGCACTTTGGAGGTCTACACGCGAAGCGTTAATTATTCTCCTCCGATCCAAAAATTAGGATGTGCTCATGAAGAATGAATTTAGTTCCATCGCCATATAAAATACAACGAAACTCTTTTTGGCGTACACTACACAAATACGTAGACATACATGTACAGATAGACAGACACGTGATAGAAGATAATAAACAAAATTTTGCACGTTTTTGCTGATAATGCGACAAAAATTGGGCATCACATGTTCACCGCTTGATATCAGAATCATATTCAAGACAGCTGCAAATATATTAGATATTCAGATATATTGTGTTCTGCATGAAACATGGCTCAGTGCTCTGAACCACAAACGGAAAGTGACTTACGTACATCTGTTATATACAGCTCGAAGTTTGGGCGCGAGATGTGATAGGGCGGTTCCACACTTAAGACGCAGCGAGATGGCGAAACGCAGCTTTACAACAGCAACACAAGCTGCAGCAGAAGGCTCGAAGAATGACACTCGTGGGACGTCACTTCATTGCGAACTGTGGCAGCCATGGGTGGGGGAGGGGGTTGGGGGGAGGCACATGTTGACTGTTGACTGATGTCTTCACAACAGAGAGGTTCCTTAGTGTAAAGGCTCGTGGGTTCTATCGCAGGGCTTTGTACACATACGGCTGACAGCTCACTTTTAACTTGCAAACAACACCAACTAACAATACGGCAAGGAACAATTCTTCAAACGTAACAGCAGTCTGATAAAGCTGTGAAGCTTCTGTTTTGCTTTCGGGACACATCAGGTTCCAATACCGGCTGAGGTAGCTACTAGATTGAAATTATCTTCACGTGTGTTCCGCGAACCTCCATAAACATTTTGACCGTAAGCATATACTACGCCACGAAATACATCATTTTGAACTTTTTTACGCTTCAACAATTTACACACCGCACAAAATAATGAACAAATCAATAAATATTAAAAATTTAAAAATACGTATATATTAATAGCTGACAAAGTGTCCCTGACGATTACCTGAAAGCCAACTGCGTTGGTCAATACATGATAACATGCTTGCTGCACTGATGGCAAAATAATTCGTAATTAAGTAACGAAAATAATTGACCTAATAATATAAACAGCCAACTGTTTATATTATAGTAACAATGATGCACGGTCACACAAACATCAAATACGTTGACGTATATTTTAACCCCTTAAACGCCGAATTAAATCCCATCTACCATTTGCTGGCATTATTAGGATCTGACCCTATCCTCCACGTTAGCAGGGTAAGGGTTAAAAGTAACAATATGGTACAGTCCACACACAATAACTACTTTTCTCCTCCCTAGAATATCGTTCATTGAATGACAAGATACCTTCATCGAAACGAGAATCAATTTAAATAACTCAGCATTGCCAAACGAAACGAAAATGCCACAGAACAATCGCAACACATTAAATGTGTTCCAGTGACATGACGTTATAACGCACAGAAATTACGAAGCAAAAAGCAACAGCTGAGACGACCGAATTGACAAACATTACATTAACACGATGTAACAACATGTTACATTTACATTATGCAGTAAAAAGTTTAGCTGTACATGAATTTCGCTGGTTTACTTGGAAATTTAATTGAAATGAGCCACAGCTAAAACTCCGTCCAGCATTTTTAACTGTGCCTTGTGTGTGTGAAATTCAAATGACGCTCTTTTGGGAATAAGGTGCAGTTATGCTTAGAATAAAGTGAAATCACGTATATTACTTTTGTGAGGCGTAACATCCCAACTCGGGCTAATGGTGTCACGTTGTTGAGGTTTCTAGATATCACACACACACACACACACACACACACACACACACACACAACCGGTAGGACTCCTCTGAACAAGGGATCGCTTAGTAGCAAAGGCTTGCTACCTACGCAACAAACAAAACATAAGAAAATCCCGCCCACAGTAGGATTCGCACCCGCAATCCAAGCAATCCAGCAACCGCACATCTAAGCCTCAGACCGCACGGCCACCGGGATTACGCATCGTGCACACAGCTCTATGTAAAATTAAGATACGGTATAAGATACCACTGGTCTACGACAGGCTGCTAAGGTATCATTACGATGGCTCCAAAGGCAGAACATCTGACTTACTCCGTGAAAGATACGAATAGTAAAGCTACATTCTTTTATTCTGGTTCATTTAGCTACGGCGTCTATAGATCAGACTGTGTAGAGTCGAACAACAGGGCGACTAGCGAATAATTATTTGGAAAGTTTCTGGAAGAAAACGGTTGTAATGTTTGAGGTACTAACCGGTTATTTGCCTCCGACATCAGCGGGCTGTAGTTTACTGAGCGACAGTCATTAACTCTAGTGTCTGCAGCGACGACTAATTGGATGATTGGACGAAAACGAATGCATTGGAGCAGATATGAAGTGCAGGGGTGGTGCCCTAATTAAATCACTGCGCCCCCAGAATCTTCTTCACGGAAATGAGTAAAATGAAAAACAATCTCATTCACGACAGTTGGTTCCTGGGCCCAGATTTGAAGCCGTGACTCCCAGAATACGAAGCAGGATAGTTTATCGCTCATGGCGACGTTCGGTATAAAGATAACTTACGTTGACTGATCTAACAGTAACAGAGGGGAGTATTAAGTTTCACGCTACGGCTGTATTCACGGCGAAATAAACAATTAAAATGACATCACAAAACACGTTAACTTCCCTCTGAACATATAACTTCTATCGGATCACCGTTAAACTAACATTCTTTCAAATATCAGCATGAGGATAATCAGACAGGATGGCAGGACGCAGTCATGGCGGTTTGGGAAAAGTTTTTTCATAACTCATTACATAATGGAAAAGACGAAACGACTGTGAAATAAACATTGACAAGAAGTAGGTGACGCCGATATTGAATTTCCTCCAGTGATGGCCATATAGTATATAACGGGAACAGTGACAAAACTATATTATACATTAGGTCTGTGTCTGTAAATAACATGTAAATTATACATTAAGTCATGTTTATTGTATTCAAAACAAACATAACTGTCTTCTGGGATGTGACGTGTTTATTGCCAGTCTATCACTGACTTCTCAGAGACGCTTATGGACTCAATTTCGAGTGTAGCCTTTCGTATTATAATGAATAAGTTACTGAGAATACAACAAATCAATAATTTATTCTTTTTCGACTACGCTGAAGCTTTTGTGGAACTTCACCAACAATTTCGCAACAAATAATGATGTCACGCCTCATGAAGAGTGTAATCGTTAATAAGACAGCCAATGTAGTATAACGCAACACTGAGGCGCATTCGTGTAACCATTGTTGCTATGGAAAGCAATAAGTATTATATAATCTGACTGTGTTCGTAGCCTTAGGTATCAGCCTCCATTGCGCACGCGTCTTATTGCCAACTGTGGCCTGCCCGCCTGTAATTTTTTATCTACACTTTCCCATCAACGGCACGATTTTCGGAAAAATGTTATTGAACATAAAACTTGTTTTTTATTTTCTCTACAATTTTGTCTGAAACAATTCCCATTCTAACATAAATTAAGTAAGCTAACACGAATGTACTAACATGATCATCTAAAGTACCCATTATGCTTGTCAGAGATATGAAACTTGAATTTTCTGGACAGATATTCGAAAAATACTCTAATATCAAATTTAATGAAAACCAGTCCGGTGGGAGCCGAGTTGTTCCATGCGGACGGACGGACAGACAGGACGAAGATAACAGTCGCTTTAAAACGCTGCGAATAGATCAAATGATACAAAAATATACATAACTTACCACAAAAAAATTCATACACTATTTTAACCCTAAAAATGAGACTTGAAATAACCTCATTTCACGTAACCCTTAGCAAAGCTGATGTGAAAAGGCCAATAATATATAAATTATGTTGTTTTATATATATATATATATAAGAAGATCCAAGCAAACATGCACGTGCATGAACCGAACAGTGAGAACATCTTTGAAGCACGAGCAAAACGCGAATGTTCTTTTCTGTCCAATGCTCCACCGATACCCGTAATTAGAAGCACTGTTTCTTTAGAAGCTTGTTACGTTTTGCCTGCTTGTCCTTCTAAAGAGAGTATTACCAACACGGAGATGGTGAACACCGGTGGAATTACACTGAAGGGTGAAAACTGATGTACTCGGAGAAAAACTTGTCTCAGGGCAATTAGTTCCACCAAAAATCTAACATAGAACGGCCCGAGATCGAACCCACGTCCACGTCGGACAAGCATGAATTTCATCTGAGTGACATTTAAAAGAGAGTTCCTGTATGACAGAAACTATTCTGTATTGCCCTTACAATGACGGATCAGTTGCTGCTGCTTATGGAAGTTAACTGTTGTCCATTAAGATAAACATGCAGCCCCCCCCCCCCACACATACACACACGTGCACTCTATGGGCATAATGCAGTTACGAACGTTACAGCTGGTGGTTGGTGAGTAATAGCACCAGTATTCACAAGAACGTTATGAATTGTCACCAATATTTCAAAACAACCACTACGTTTTTCAAGCTCTCTGCTTCCGACGCTTCCGAAATGTACAGGATGAGAATTGCGCTCGTCTGGTTGTCCAAAAACAGTGGTGACGATGGAAATAGTCCTTCTCTGAAGGTTGGTATCATGTAAAACCACCGTCAAAAATTTCTATATTAGGTGTGGTAATTGTTAACTACCACCGTAATTCGAAGATTTAAGCAAAGCAGGCGCACGGTCAAATGAACGAAGAATTTTCTTTCTACAACCCCAAAAATTCCTACCAGGCTATACACAAACAAATCCCAGAAGACGTACATCTTCACATTTTAAATCATTAAAGTTTGCGCTACACAGACCTCAATCAAACTATTTCCCGTACACCTTACCAATAACCCTATGTTTACACTTACCTAAATTAATTTCTTATTTTCAATTTTGATGGTAGTTCACTACTTATCATTCATATTGGCTTCAAAGATCCTACGTAAGTTTAAGTTCCAATTTGATTTTCCGAAATAGATAAATTTTGAAAAAGACTGTTCTCCACTTTACAGGTATATTCGCTTCAATTCTGCTTCCCAATACGACCGTACGCTGCGTGACGTCCGGCATCCCCCACGATGCAGATGAGATCTGCGCTCTTACGGCACATTACGCAGCGTAGAATGGTACATCCGTACCGGGGTTTCGGGATAACCTATCGGTCTCATATTCAAGGGTCAACAAGTCCAGACTTCGTGACCCTTGTGGATGGGGCCGACAGGGTCTCCCGAAATGTCAGTACAGAATTACCACTCTACGCTACGAAATATCCCAGAAAGCGCAGATCTCATGACCACAAACTATTTAACGAGAAGTCACTGCCAGTAGCGGCGCCTGCGCTTGTGTGTGTGCTTAAGTCTAGAGTAAATGTAGGCCGATAATGTAGACGTAATATAATATAACCTAATGTAATGTAAACGTAAGCGTACAATGTATAAAAACTGATTCCGTAAAGATAGCTTATCGAAAATTAAATTCATTCACTTTAAACTGCACCCGGCTTAGGACGTATATTCATTCAGATGACGTGCAATAGTACAATAAAAACGAACACGCCACATATTCACGTAATTTTGCTCAACTCTATTGCGATGTTCCCAGAAAAGTTAATTACGCATATGGAACTAGGAGCTAAAAAAAACAACGGTCGGTACTTCAAACTTTCATTAAAATGTACATTAGAGCTTCTCTGGTCATTGACATAAATTTCCAGACAAAATATGTGAAACCATGATCCATTTACACCTATGGACAGGGAGCGATTTTATTTTGAAGTCGCTAGAAGGAAGACCATTCGAAAAAGATGTGGCGTTATATGATCTTAAAGGCGGTCGGCACATACAACACTAGGCCTATTCACTCGGAACGTTAAGACAAGCGAAGTGAGGGCAAAGTTTTAAATGAAACTGGTATTTAATGTTTCGGTTACTTTCTTGTAACCAAATGTGGTGCTCGTTGGAAGAAGTGATAATTTTTACAAAGAAGTAGTAGAAATTGATATTGCTGTGAACTTCACACATTTTATAAAGTACTGGCATCCCCATCCTTAATAATCTGGACTTCTGTAAATGTTTACTTACTGCGATTTCGTATTAATTTTTAGATTTATTTTTAATGAAGGCTAAAAGTAATTCCGTTATCTAGGACGATAAATTAGAATTCGTAAATGACTGAAATTTACTATTAGCTACGGGACGTTTCAATGGAAATTAAAAGCAATGAAACCAAAGTCGTTGCTGAGAGACGGAAATAAAAAGAAAATTCAGTGTAACAAACAAATAAATAAAGACCAAAAGGAATAAGAATTTCGCCTTGCGGTTATGCAACCGTTCTTGGGACTGTTAATTGTCACTGAAGTCTGGATATACTCGTATGACTGCCTCCTAAAGTGTTGTTATTTATGTTCGATTGTTGCAGGCAAAAAACCTCCTACAGCACAGCGAATCTAATTGAAAGATATTAGTGCACAGATTTAGAAATTACTTATTTTTATCTTATGTATATTTGACCGTGCATCATTGTGAAAGTTGAAGAATGAGAAACCAACTTGATGTCACTATTTATTAAGTTTTATTTCACTTCTTCTATGCTCAACATGTTTCGGATATTAATATATCCATCGTCAGGAGCCTGCGAGTTTTCTATTGTATCACCACATTGGTTGTGTGTTCTTGTTTCGATGTGTGTTGGAGTTTCGGTGTGGCTGGTTTGGGGTGGTATCCGTGTGGCAGGCTTCAGCTTCAGCCTGCTACACGAAGTTTAATAAATAGTGACATCAAGTTGGTCTCTTATTCTTCAACTATCACAATTATGCACGATCCAATATGCATAAGATTGTGGAAGAGATGTTAGTCTTTAAGTAAAAAAAAGTTATTTTATTCCCGTGCCTTTGCTTTGATTTTTCTCAGGTTCTCCTTTCCATTTGTTTTCTTGTCTAGGTAATTGTCACTTTCATTTTACGTTCTTTGAAAAAGTTTTATTTTTTGCAGTATGTATTCATCGGACAGATGAATATTATTTTGAA
>Ga0123355_10014238_pt1 | contig 12426 bp, 9 predicted proteins | sample TergutEmb28metaG_3_FD_89872 | JGI IMG/M metagenome (GOLD analysis project Ga0123355, IMG submission 89872) | Embiratermes neotenicus P1 segment gut microbial communities from Petit-Saut dam, French Guiana - Emb289 P1 | ecosystem: Host-associated > Arthropoda: Insects > Digestive system > Gut ...
AAAAAAATAAAAAAAAAATATAATAAAAAAAATAAAAAAATATAGTTATTTATTATTTTTTTTTTATGGGTGGGGAGGGGGGGGGGGGGGAGAAGATTTAAAACAACAAAGTGAAGACACAGCGTCTGCTATGAAGGTAATAACTACAAGCACAGATGCTAGCCACCTGAAATCTGGAATAGAGATAAAGCACAAACATACCTACAAAGTCTGCCTTAAATATTGATTATGATGTAACAATCGGACATGCAACCCTTTTAGTTTAGATGCAACCAATTTAATGTACGTAAAATATGAACTCAAACTGTAAATACTTTTAAAACCTAACTTCCCTCAGCGTCTCACGTATGGCCACATGTGCAAGAGTTCAGAATCCTAAGCACATATGCGAAACTTAATTTCACTATTGTGTTATATATTTATATTATCTACATGTGAATTATAAAATGAAACATGTTTGTAAACTTTAAAATAATAAATACGTGTATGTTGGTTTATGAACAGTTTATGTTTCTATATGATTAAGAGGTTAAGATGGAATGGGATTTGAGGTTCCTACAGTGGTGTTACTGCAGATTCACACCTACAGGGATGTTATGCCATGTCAATTGCTGTAAACTAGTTACCATTGTTTCAAAGCATCATAGCACCTTTATGAGAACTGTGGTCTTCTGGGTTATTATGCAGAAATTAATGGTAATTTCTTACCAACATTTTGAGACAACCTATCGGTCCCATTCCCCATCTTAGATTCTTGACCCCTGAAGATAGGATGTCAGTAAGAAATTACCACTACTCACTGTGTAATAACCCAAAACAGTGCAGCCTCATCTACTTTGTAGCAGTAACCTGAAATCTCGCACAACACCTTCATCTCCATAGTCAAACACCTCAAGATGAATTCTCTCTCCTCTTGTACCTTCTTGAACTGCTTAACTCTGAAGTTGAATGTCAGTAACTGTTTACCACTCAATATGGCACAATATCCCAGAACACTTGGAACTTCAGGTTAAGAGAAATCTCAGTGTATGTTTTACATGTAGAGGGTGACTGCACAGTGACACAGTGACCAGTGAGTGTTAAGCTGAATATGCTTGACAATTAGATGTTGCCCATTGTTTCTAAGGGGAACAGGTACATCAAACTGCACCACCACATTTAACAATTCCCATTCATGAGTGGCAAAGGAATAACATAGGAATGCATTTCCATGTGAGATATGAAGTTCTCACAGTGGTTACTTCTCAACTTCTAGTCTTCCAAACAAAATATAGTGCTTCCTGAACAATCTTCAAAGAAAGCAAGTATTTTTTTGGTGTAAGCAGTGCTGTAATTTCACTCTTTAGGGGTCATCACATAAGCCATGAAATGCAGCTACTAGCAGTGTCATGATTGCCTGTCCATATGCATAAGCACGGCTCTCACTGGATGGATTTCTGTGAAATTTGGTACCGGGAACTTTTGTGAAAATCTGTCAATAAAAACTAAATTTGGTTAAAATCAGACAAAAATATTTTGCACTTTACAGGAAGACTTAAATATGTTTTATTGCTGCAGGCAACATACATATGTCATAAAAGTACTGTTTGATTTCCACTGAAACAATGGTTACAAAAACTTGCTGCAGTGTTATGTTACATGCACAGTCTTTATTATATTTGCTGTAATATGTTGAATTTTTTTTTTAATGTTTTGCTGACTGTGCATCTCAGTATTAGTAATTAACCAACTTGATGCAAAAAATTTTGTTTTACAGTAAGTTTTATTTCATGTCTCTACACCTATAGGTGTGATGATACCAGATGCTGTATAATATAATTTTGACCTCCTGATGATGAACACATGGTGCTCGAAACATGTAGAGGCATGAAATAAAACTTACTGTAAAACAAAATTTTGTGCATCAAGCTGGTTAATTACTGAGATAAATATGTTGAATGTTGTTTTGCAATTACACAATTAGACACAAACTGCAGCTGCTTATTAAATAAAACACGTTATTCAATAACACTCTGGAATCACCCATATTCATAAATTATAAATGAATTTATGGATCTTTCCCCTGTTTCGTCAAACTTACGTAATTACTAAGAATATTATTATATTGCACATACTATGTTTTCTAAATATCATGTTGCCATATTGTTCAATTGTCAATTATAGTATGTATGTTAAAGAATGCTTGCGTAAAGTACAATCATGTGGAACAAGAGAGATTCCTCATATGTGGATGAGCACAAGTACGAATGCATACATGACCTTATTTAAACAAAAGCCAGTTGTAAATTAGCATTCCTTCAGAAATCTGGACTGTGTGTATGGACATGTGACAATGACTATTATGTCAAACTACCACTGCCTGTATGTTAAAATATTGTCACTCACTCCACAGTAGCAGAAGATATAACATCCCTTATTCCCAGATGCTACTTATAGTTAAGAGCTGGCTACCAATCTCACATTACCAAGATGAGTAGAAACCACTATTCCGGGATGATAAAAGGTTAATATACCGGTATTTTTTACAGCATTGCAACATACACATTTATGAGGCAATGGAAGTGACCTCAGCCTTCTCTGCAGCACATATTTTGTGAGCAGTGTCAATTAATGAAAGTCAAACAAGGTTAATGTGGCAACACGCAATGACACTCTGATAATCCATACAATATTCACACTTAATATGTTAAAAATTAATAATCTGTGCTCTCACACATAATATTTCTCTGTTATAAGATCAACTGACATAACTTGTGGACAGCTCAGGCCTGTGGTACCAACACTGTGCTTTACTATGTATATGAGTAGGGTGTCTTATGTTTTCAATGACCCTAAAGAAGAAAATGTTTGTAGGTTCATTAACTGTAAATGCAATTAAAACAACTATCTAACCTGTATCAAGGAGGAGCTGTTTAGCTTGTGAGTAGGACGCAAGTTGAGCAGCATTCACCACCATGGCTCGACCCATGGTTGGAACCGCTCCTCGCCAGAGTGTGAGGACTCCTTCTTCTTTCACAATCCGAAATAATGAGTCAAACACATTTTTGTAATTCCGTCTTTCTGCTAGAGGCAAACGACCATCGGCTGTCATTCTGATTAATGATACTTCTGCAGGTGTTCCTACAAAAGCACCAACTACTCCAGCTGTCATTCCCAGAGCTGCCTTTACAAAGAAACCTGGGGGTTTGCCATCTGTCCTAAGGGTCAGTTATAAAACATAAAGTAAAATTTACAGTGGATAAAATTCTAAGACATTAAAAAATTCGATGCTCAAATTCAGGAGGCCTGAGGCCAGTTATCAGCTGTGCATGTCACTGTCACAGTAATATAGGGGAGAAAAATTCTTGCATATATTATGTTTGTAACAAAGTCACAGACTTTTCTGAGTATTTAAATTAAACTCCTTTGTTTTGATAAACGGAAAATAGCAATTTCAATACTTACAAAACCTTATGTGGATTCACAGAATTTTTTAAAGATTTTTTCTTTGCATTTAAATGAGTTCAACATCAAATAACAATGGTTTAGCAAGTCAGTTGATGTTAGGTTTGATAATGTATATCAATGACACTTTTAATTATCTGCCATACCTAGTAAAACACATAACTGATCTTGCAACTGATGAAAATCCAGTCATTTTGGTAAAAGTGGATGCAAGGTGATTTATTTTGGAATGTACAACAGAGGTGGGTTACATTCCAATGAAACTGCACCTAGCATTCTTCCTGATTTTTACAAGCAGGAAAAACTGGAATATTATCAGTATTAATTTCACCTCACAGAACTAATGAAGTGTGGTTTCTTGTTGACCGAAATTGGTTATCATATTCAAAAATAACAAATCTCATCCTGAAAACATTTAAAATGACAAGGTTGGTTACCATTAGTCAAAAATAACAAATCTCACCCTGAAAATATTTCAAAGAGCCAAGTATATATTCCAAGTCTTGTCGTTGTATACGTAGCTTGTCGAAGGAGTCCAGCTGACAGACCATTATACATAGCCACAACTCCTTCTTTTTTTGCTATTCCTTGAATTGCATGAAAACTTGTTTTGTATTCCCTTGCCTTTCCTCCTTCGCCACTGAGCTGCATCCTATTCTTTACCAGATCCAGAGGTTGGACAACACATGTTGCTCCCATGCTGTAAATCACCACAATTTCATTAGGAATGTAAATTAATCCACAGCTCATCACACATATCTATTTCTGCCAACAGCACATTGCTATATATTATTACTGCTCAAACAAAAACTACTTATTTTCGGAAATGACAATTTAAACATTCCTCAACCAAACACATATCAAAATCCATGAAATCTATGACTGCATGAAGAAATACTGTACTTCCAGTACAAGAGGAGCAAAGTGAAGTTGTCCCAGTGCTTAACCATTCACCACGCCGTGAAGGCATTTGGGAGAGAGAAGTACAGTTCCACGCCCCAGCCGCTTCACCCCCGGGGAAAAACTAAAAAGGTTCCCATCGCAAATGAGGCTGCGTGGGCCCCAGAGCTAGTTTGGACGCTTTTTATACGAGAAAGTCTGTTGCCCCTGCCTGGAATCGAACCATGATACCTCCCTCAAGTCGTGCAGCCTGTAACCCAGCCGATATATCCATTACTAGCAAGCGTAAATGCTGTTTACAACTTTCCTACTTACCCGGATAGTCCACCAAAAAGAAATTTAATGGAATTGGGAATCGTCTTCGCCTTTTCTCCCGCCATTGCGACGAACGTGATACGCGATTTTCCCTTATGGGCTCAACGACCACTATCGCTACACATACGGAGGCCTCGGCCCCACTGGCACGGTACATCCTATCCAACAGCTGTGTTGGTCAGCTGTTCCACTGCCATAACCAAAATGTGTCCCTACCTTCGCCACAGAAAGTAACATTTTATTATGCAACCTTGTGTAACCGTAACATCGTTCTATATTAACGCAGGAAGAAGTCACGGACGTGGAACGTGAACGTTATCTTTTAATCCTTCCTAAGCCGTGTACTGAGTCAATGATACGGAACGCGGAACTGTATTAAAGACGGGCGCGAAGTTTGATTTCAAAGTAACCAAAATATTTGGTACAAGCTATTATTACTCAAAATGAATAATGCAGTCGTTATGAGCTATTTATGCTGATTAAATACATACATCTACAAAATAAAATGTTGTTATATGAGTACGTAACTTAAAATCTTAATGTTTAAGTATGAACAAAATTAATGAATGAGCGTAAAACCACATCAAAATTTAATTTAAAAAATAATGCCACATCTTTATCCTAATATATGTGTGTTATACATGTATAACGTACACAACACACGGTAGAAAGCAGATGGTTTTGTGCAAGTAATAAGAGGTTCTCCCTGAAGATGGTGTACATAACACACCGAAACGTGTAGGAGAGATGTGACAGAAACATGTATTAAAAATAAAGATGTGAATTTGGTTTGAATATTAAAAAAGTGTTTAATATACAAGAATGTATGGAATGGAAAACTATAAAATAAGAACTATTGTGCTGCCTGCCATGTGTTTTCGCATTTGCTGTTTGGTTTTTGAAAGGTAAACGACCTATGCGTGCAGTTATTTCATTTAAATATATATCATAAAGACAATGACTCGTTCCACTATTCCAGATCACTTCTACTGTCCGCATCCCCCACGATTTTAGCTCGTACGTGACAACCAGTCCGCCTCGCATACCACAAGCTTTGATAAGTGGGGTGGAAATTCCCGTAATTTGGGGCTGCAGGCCTAAACTAAAATTAAAGATAAATAAATAATAAATTTTCTACGTTCATAATGGAGGTACGTTTGTGTAGTTAACAAAAATTACTAGCCATTCGAGGAGATATCATAAGAAGCATTTGGTGAGGACAGAAGCACAGGTACCAGAAGTTGATGGTTGAGGCTCAGGCTTAAGGACCTGTTTAGAAGTATTTTGAAACATTTCTTGCAATGTAGATTGTTTCGTATGTTTAGAGGTGCCCTCTGATTTTTTAAATTGGTATTGCTTTTTGCTCTGATGTGACACTCCTCTTTTCCTTATCAATATATATATATTTTTTTTGTGGAGCTTATCATCTTGTAAACAGGCTTTCCTTTCACGCTTAAATTCTCGATATGTGTCACTCTCTACGTCATATCCATCACACAACGACTTTACACAAGAACACTTATCCATACACTTATTAATTGTACTTTGTTTTTTGTGCTAAGACACACACGCTTCCCGCTGGCACACATCGAGTCCGATGGTCATATTGACATACGTATTTTATAGAGGTAGATGAAAGGAAGGTCAAATTTTGAAGTAGAACTGTTCATGGAAAGAGTGCAGGTTGAAAACTTTTAGTGAGAACACTTTCATCTAAGTGACAATAGGGAAGATAGCGCCGTGTGAACAATGAGCCGACTCCCGGGATTACGCAGTGCTAATTCCAGTTTTATTAATTTCTTGAATGTAGTGGGTTTCCGATACTCGGACACCGGGTAAAAGATCCCATACTTGTACCCGGCAGTATGACACTTAGAAAATTGTGGCCATCTTGAAAAATGTTGTAACATATTTGGATAATGACCAAACAAACAGAAAATAAACCCCAGTTTATTTATACAGTTTTAGCGAAATAATATATTTATATACATATAATACACATATATCTAATACACACACACACACACATAGATATATATATATATATACACACACACAGTGTCTTGCACAGCAAGATTTACACGTCTTTTTGATTACTAGTTTCGGCCCATTAGCCAAGCCATTATCAGACCTATATAACGTCAAGAACCTTGTAAAATACCGTACAAAACCTTATACGTTTATGCAAGATAGAGATATCATTCTCATTACAAATACGCCATAAAACATATGTTAAAAATGATATAAAGTTGGATGGAAATAAAAACAGTAGTACGTTTATGAAACAATTTTAAAAAAAGAAAGAAAGAAAGAAAGAAAGGTTGTACAGAGTTCAAAAATGTTTATGCATAAGGCACATCACAGTCTCCGTTTTCACAGTGTCGGAATCGACAGTCTACTGGAAGATGATTCAATCTTCATGGCTATTTCAATATATTCAATACGTGGGGTGCTCCACGCCTTTTCCCAACGCATCAAACATCTTCCTTATTTCAGTTTTGGGCTTTGGGGCTTTCTTTATGTAGACTTGTTTCACCCTGTCTATCAGCAGCGGCGCAAGGACGATGCGCCACCAACATTCCCACCGCAAGGTATCTAGTATGTGTGCCTTATCGCGCACCTAGTAACATACAACAAGTGTATATAGTGTTGTGCAAGACTGCATATTCAATATTTATAGTCTGGAAGGCGGGCCGGGATAACGAAAATGGTATAGCGACTCACTACGGGCTGGAAGGTCTCGGGATCGAGTCCCGGTGAGGGCGAGATTTTCCACACCCGTCTAGACTGGCCCTGGAGCCCACCCAGCCTCATTACAATTGGCGGGTCATGCCCGGGAGTAAAGCGGCCGGGGCATGTTGTTGACCCCCCCAACCCCTTCTAGCGCTGAGGTTAAAGAAAGAGTAGGGCTACACCTCTACTCCTCCTGTGGGCCTTTGTGGCCTGTTCTAGGGTGAACTTTAACATTTTACCTATTTTTTCAGTCTGGAAGAGTCTTGGGCTTAAAATAAGTATGGTGAAATGTCAGGGCTGGAAACGAACTTAAATTCTTTCAATGAGCACTCCCGGCCTTCGTTTAGAAATGATTAAGTGCCTCACTAAAATAGTCTGTTCTTCAGCCGAGATTCGAGCTGGGATCTTTAGAAAGCCACGTCAAGCTCGTAATGCCGACTGAAACTGAATATATTTCCGCGGTGTTCTTCCTATTTGTTTGTTTCAAGATTCAGCGTTGTGTCGTTAGGCGTATTGTACTCGAAGTTTCGAAAGATTGTAGTGCCTTCATAATCAGGTAGCAAGAAGGAGCCTTGAAGATAAAGGTATTAAAATTCTTCGAAACTTCGGAAACTGTTTACCTACCGCAACATGAAGTATCCCTAATGACTTGGCAAGTTCAGAGCACGGTTGAGAGATGTAAATCTTGTATTCTCACCATTCTCTAAGGTTATCTTATTCATGTACGATGTTTCGACAGTTTTATTTATTTTCGTATTCAGGACACCAGTTCTTATTAAGCTGAAAATGTCTTTTGATTTATATTCAATCATTGGCAAGGATTTAACCCGAAACCCCTTAAAAAGTGGCGTAGCTAGGATTTTTGGCGCCCGGTGAGAGTAATCAAAATGGCCACCCTTCAGCAAAAATAATTAAAAAAAAACACATTTATTGATTTTCCTTCTATTTGACACAATGGTTGAAAATTTGTTGAAAACAACATTTTGTTCTTCTAAGTTATTTACTTTGTTGCCCATTTTTTCGCCTCTTGGGCTCTGCCGCCCGGGGCTGCCGCACCACCCTTTCCCCCTTAGCTAAGCCCCTGGCTCTAAATACTAGCCAGCTATATTGATGGTTCCGCTGCAACTAACACCTGATTGATTCTTCGATTATTTCGCGACGTTTTGCAGTCAGAAAGGCTATACGCGTATAATATTAAATTAAACGGACAGATCATATTGAATGACGGGAAAATAAGGATTTGAAAGGAAGCAGCAGCTACCTGTATCGACGCACAAACTCGACAATCGTTATCAGACAAGCCATGACGCTGAGAATGTCGAAATGCGGGCAACCTGCTACCTCCTCAATCAAGTCCGCTACCGACAGAACACTGTTCAGTTTCAATAATTAGCTATATGGAGTTACCCAGCTTAAATATTGTATTATAGGTATTAATCCTGAGGTGTGCCATCCCCGTTGTGCGTTTAAACTGTATGGTGAGGTGAATTCAGTCAAAAAACAAAACTATAAAACATGGCAAAATGATGGTGTTTATTAGCAAGGAAAAACTACATGTTTCGGCCTATAGCGGCCATCTTCAACCTGAATATGGCCGCTATAGGCTGAAATATGTAGTATTTCCTTGCTAATAAACACCATCATTTAACCATATTTTATAGTTGTGTTTTTTGACTGAATTCACCTCACCATACATAGGCATTAAGTTTCTCTTCTGGTTTATAAATCCTGTCGTCTAGAGCAGTAATGATTAAACTCTTAAACAATTTAAAATATTTTTTTGAAGCTGTTATTGTAGCTGAGGGAGAAAAACAATATCACCTCCAGTAGAACAGTGACGTCTGTAAGACGATAACATGCTGAGGGGTGAAAATAGATCTGACTTAGATAATTTTTCTTAAGCCCAAATTTTCTAAGCGTTTTATTTGCAAAACAGTAAGATGGCCAGCTTCACACCATGTAAAAACTTCGAGGAATGAAGCATGTAAAAGATAGAGTCTTGATAGATGTGTAAATCTGACACATCAAGTACACCGTCATGCCATCTTAGAAACAAAGTATGCCCTCTCTGACAGACACGCCAGGCAAGCTGTAAATCTAGTTTATACGCCCTTTTCCTGGTTCTATAACCGCTGAGCTGCATTAGAGTCTTCAAGAAACCCAGGTGATGGTAAAAGCACGTCGCTTCTTCGCTACACTCGATATGCAACTATAATGTGAAAAAGAAGAAGAAAGAAAAATGGAAGAAAAGATTATCCTACATCCGCCCTGCTCACCAGACAGCCCGATTTAATTCTGGCTGTTCCCAAAGATGGATTTTTGTGAACCCTGTTTCCAGTAGAATAATACATTTTTTCACAAGAACAGTACATTTTGGACTGCACTTCATGTAAAACAACACTGTATTTAGACTCTAGATATTTACAATGCGCAGACTTAACAATGGTTTGTTAATAAACAGACTCTAAATTACGCCGCAAGCCCGGCCATAAAACTTGTCACATACATTGTCGTTGTACATAGGTACAAGTTAATACTGTGTGTTATGCTAGTAATACTCATATAATAATAAGAGATGTTTTTTGTTCGAACCAAAACTGAACACAGTACATTTGTGTGATGCTGTCGGACCTCTGTCTCGGTGGGTATTGCTTTGTTAACGTGTGATGATAAGCCGAACTTGAAATTAACTTGCAGGCCTAAAGAATGATACCGACATCGGTCGCTTTTAACAATCTTGAACGAAAGTCGTGTTTCTGGCGGCCATCATTTACTGTTTCTCTGTTAACATCCAGTTACATTTTAGCAAAAATGCAGCCTTTAACCCCAGCGTAAATGTAATATCTAATGCGGTCTATACTGGACAAACATCGGTATTTTCTTGAGTTACGTGGTTTTAAAGACATACAGCGGCGTACCGAGGGGGGAGGGGGTGTGTTTGAACCCCCCGACCCCCCCCCCCCCGAAATTCCGAATGCCCTCCAAAATCGTGCCAAACTCAACCTGATTGTGAAAACTGTTAAAAATTGCTGAATTTATGACACCAACACCCCGAGATGTTCGGAAAAAGGCAGTAAAATTCTAAATCTACATAGGTTCGCAATTGTTTTACATTAACAATGACAAATAAATTGGTTGTCATCATAAATAGTCTTAAAGTACCAAAAATTAAGAAAATGTTACTATACGAAATGAACTTTCTTGTACCAAATTACAGCTGCCTCCAGAACCCCTGACTAGGGGACTACCGCCCCCAGATTGTCGCTCTTTCTCTCTTTCTCTCTCTCTCTCTGTCTCTGTCCTGTGTCCTTAATTGAATTTGTTGAACCCCCCAGAACAAAATTCCTAGGTACGCCACTGAAGACATAAATCTTCTGAATTTTGTTAATGTGTCGCTGAACGAGTAGTCGCCGAGGTTTTGAAAGATGAAGGCATTACGATCCTTCAGAATGTCGTGAAACGATCGCCCAACGACACGGTGTCACATCCCAGAAGACCTGCACCTTCAGCAACACCGTTGTAGGTATATGAAGGCTCGAGTTACATTTCTAAATCCTTTTACTTTCATGTTTGTTATCATGACTTGACAGATAAGATGCAGCGATAAATAATATTTGTTCCTTCCATATGCTTATTTGCGTCTCTGTATTATATCGTATGTTTTGAATGAGATTAATGCTTCTTTTTCCGTACAACCATCCTCAAAACCACATTTTGGTCTTCTTATGTCTTCTGGATCATACTGAATAGCTAGTTTTGAGAGTCTGTACTGAGTTGTATTAGGAAGGGTTAACCATTTAACAATACGCTTCAGTTCTTTCCAGCCCCCCCCCCTATCTTTCATTTTGCTTAATCTTTTGGCGGCGGAATTATTTTTTTAAATTTTAGCACACTCTGTATATAAAATGTGAATAAAACAGGAACCAAATACGTTAGAATTATGAAACAAACTGCATTTTGAAGAGAAAAAACGGACAATATATACCATGTTTAAAATATTCAGTACCTGTATTTGTTGAATAAATATATAAAATGCAACCTTTAGAGGCTAGCGGTGCGGTACGACCACTATATGGGTCTTTAGGTGTCAAAGGGTTAACCTGACACATCGCGTGTCTCTATAAAGCAGACCCCTTCTTGAGAAGCTATTAGTTCCTCAACTAAACCAGAAATTCCCATATTTTATGGAAACCCAATTTTCATGTTCACAAGAGCCCGCCACTTCTTATATCTGTCCTTAGCCAGTCCAGTCCACTCACTCCCATCATAACACCACTTGACACTTATTAACAGTATCATTTCAGCTGATTGAATTTCACAAACATGTTTCCGTTTCTTACCGGAATTTTATTAGCGCACACAAATTCTCGAAACTGCCACTATTTCGTAAATTTCAGTTCTTTCCCGGATGAAAATTAGCACCATATCTACAGATAATGTTGTGGGGTTTTCTAGTACAGATATTTTAAGTTATTAATTGAACAAGTACTCGGCGGTGCTGAAGAAAGCCACGATAATTTTCATTATTAAGGCCTCAGGTTAGAGTCAAACTGGGATTTTAAGCAATTGCGCTTAGTGACATCATACATTATAGTTACACCTCATAGAAATACGTGCAACAGGTTGATCAGAGTAGCTACTTTCTTTACTTCTAGAATAGGATACCGTGCTGACTGGTCGCAATCATCGTACGTCTCAGCAGCTGAGATATCAGTCTGGAACAAGACAGACAGTTAGCGTATAACGTGATATTGAGGCGCTTTTGCTTAACCATTGTTGCCGTGGAAAAACAATAAGTAGACCTATTACATATTCTGAATGTGTGTCTGTAGCCTCAGTTATCCAGCATGCAATGCGCATGAGCCATACTCATCTGTAGTCTGTCCGGCCCTATAATATTTTTCCACATCTCACAAAAGACAACACTTTCGGGGGGGGGGGGGGGGGGGAAAAAAAAAAAATAATAAAAAAAATAGTTTTTTTTTTTATTTAAAACATTTTTTGCAAGACCATTTTTTTTTTTATAAAAAGAAC
>Ga0123355_10014239_pt1 | contig 12426 bp, 13 predicted proteins | sample TergutEmb28metaG_3_FD_89872 | JGI IMG/M metagenome (GOLD analysis project Ga0123355, IMG submission 89872) | Embiratermes neotenicus P1 segment gut microbial communities from Petit-Saut dam, French Guiana - Emb289 P1 | ecosystem: Host-associated > Arthropoda: Insects > Digestive system > Gut ...
ATCGAGAGCCTTCGGCGCGATGCGTCGCTGGCTCCCGTCATTCGAGATGCTAAACTCAAGGAACTTGCGGTCATCCAGAAAAGGACACGGCTCGGGGAGTCGCCATAGAACCCCAACGACCTGCCCGGTCGGGGTGCATAACGCGTCTGTCTGTCAAAGTTCATCGGGTCACACTGAGGCGCCGCCTAACGTCGGTGCTTCAGCACGAGAAGGTCCTAACGTCACAGGAGCTAGCTTGAGCAACACTTTGCGGATGGCCCTAGGTGCCGTCGCTGTCAGCCTCGTTGTATTCGCCTTGAAGGCGGCGGCATATTGGTTGACGGGCAGCGTCGCGCTCTACTCGGACGCGCTGGAGACCACCATCAACGTCGCTGGCGCCGTCACGGCGTTATTCGCAATCTGGTGCAGCGGCCGCCCCGCCGACAAGAACCATCCCTACGGCCACTACAAGGTCGAGTACTTCAGTGCCCTCGTCGAGGGCGGAATGGTTGTCGCCACCGCTATATTGGTCGGCACTGCGGCATGGGAGGGCTGGGAGAATCCCAAGGCACCAGCAACGCCCTTTCTGGGCATAAGCATGAACGCGACAGCCGGGGCGATCAACCTGATTTGGGCATTGATCCTGATCCGCCATGGGCGACGCTCGAAGTCTCCTGCGATGGTCGCCAGTGGTGAGCACCTCATGACCGACGTCTGGACGACAGGCGGTGTCCTGGTGGGCGTCGCGCTGGTTCCCATTACGGGCTGGCTCCGTCTCGACCCGCTCGTGGCCGGCCTCATTGCGCTCAACATTGTCTGGGCGGGCTACAGAGTGCTTCGCGAATCGATCGCAGGGCTCATGGACGAGGTGACGGACCCGGAGATGGTCCAAACCCTGCGCACTGTCATTGGGAGACACGCCGAGGGTGGAATAGAGGCGCACGACGTGCGGACGCGGATCGCCGGGCGCATGACGTTTATCGAATGCCATCTCGTGGTGCCGGCCAAAATGACAGTTGAGGACGCGCACAACATCTGCGAATGCATTGAGGCGGCGATCCGCCGGGCGATTGGAGATGCAATCATCACCATTCACGTCGAGCCGGAGGGCAACGCCAGGCATCGCGGGATTGTAGTCGTGGCCTGAGACCAGCGACGAGGTTGCTCCAAGGTGCCGAGCGGGGGTGAACATCGGGCGCCTGCCTCGCGCTCCCGGCCGTCTCAGCTGGGCCGGCAATTTCACTCCTCGATGAATTGCAGGAGGTCCGGGTTGATCGGGTCGGCGTTTGGGGTGAGCATGCCGTGTGGAAACCCCGGGTAGAGCTTAAAGGTGGTTGAGCAGCTTGACCTGGAGAAGAGCCCGTCTTGTACCGAACCATCTGATCGTCATCCCCCTACATGACGAGCGTTGGCACATCGATGCTCACCAGGTCCTCAGTGAGATCCGTTTCGGAGAACGCTTTGACACCGTCGTAGTAGGCTTTGGCGCTGCCTACCATGCCCTGGCGCCGCCAATTCTCAATAACGCCGTCCAGCGACTGTGCGCCCAGACGATTGAACCCATAGAACGGGCCGGCAGCGATGGCTGCGGTAAAACTGGGCGCGGTTGTCAGCCAAGCTCCTCCGGAAGCCGTCGAACAACTCGATCGGAAGGCCGTCCTGGTTATTTGGCGACTTCACCATAATCGGGGGTACAGCGGACATCATCACAGCCTTGGCGACCCGTCCCTTGCCGTGGCGTGCCACACTTCGCCGCCGCCGGTGGAGTGCCCGATATGGACGGCGGATCGGAGGCCGAGATGCTCGACGATCGCGGCGAGGTAGGCGGCTTTTGCCGGACGCCAGAACGGTTTCTCCATTGTCACGAACTCCCACGCCTAAGCCGACGGGTCACCCTAGCACCGCAGCGCAATCCTCGGCCTGGCCCGATAGTAGGAGACCGCAGCAATCCCAGCATAGACGGCGGCCGCGTACACAAAATACCCGAGCATCAGGTGGAAAGCATGAGTGTCATGGGTAAACACCCACACGATCATGCTGAACAGCGCGACCAACAGGAAACAGAAGCACGTGACGCCGAAGGCGAACCAGATCAGGCCGCCCACGATGTAAGCGAGTATGACGAAGAAGCCGACGAAGCCTGCCGTCAGCACGCCCATCAATTCGTCCAATGCCCGCCCGATCGTGCGCACGGTCATCCTCCCCGATAATGATTCCTGCACTACCGCTCTAGGTCTACCTCGGTTGCCCGATCGTGGTCGAGCACCGGCGTGGCATCAGCCGACTGATCGTGACCCCGATCATGTATGCGGTCCGCCGCCATCGCCCGAACGACCCGCTCGCGTTCGGCGACCGCCATCGCGACGGCGAGCTGCTGGCGTGCTGTATCTGTACCATGTGCCCGGGTCAGGTCGTTCCAATCCGATCCGAGGTCGTGGGCGGAGAAGTTCGGCAATATCGCGAAGGCCTCGATTGCCGCGGCAGCCTGCTCTGCCTTCTCGCGACCCACATTCCGCCTTCCTTCCGTTTCGTGGCGGTGATCATTGTCGCCGGCGATGTAGATCTCACGTTCGGGGAAAAGCTGCCGGTAGGTACGGGCGACCGGGATCAGGTTGCCCGCATTGAACGCGACGATGGCCGGCCGGCCGGTGAGCTCATGCAGTGTGGCTGCTGTCGCGTAACCTTCAGCGATGACCAGCGAGCCTGGCTGCGCCAGGTCGCCAATCACATAATGCCCACCCTCGACGCGTCCGCCTTCGTAAAACTGTTTGAAGCCATCGGCGCTGATGCGCTGGAAGCTCCACAGCTTCCCGTCGGCGTCCCGCACGGGCACCAGCAGCCGCCCCAGCGCATCCTGACGTAGCCCGTGTGACGCAACGCGCTTCTCGGCCAGATAGGGATGGGCCTCGGCCGGCGTCGCCGTCGTCCAGATGGCGTCCACCTCCTGTGCCGTGCGCTCATACTGGCGCTCCCGCTCCGCAGCCCTTTCCAGCCGTCTCTGCGCAGCCTCGGCTGCCATCTGTGCGCGGTCCTGGGCGTCGATCGCCGTCGCATGGCCGTGGGCTCTCCAGTTGATCCGCTGGCCGGTTCGGAAGTTCTGGATGAAACCGGCGGGCCGGCCGTCGAGATGCCCGACATAGGCGCCGCTGCGCTCGCTGCGTCTGTCGCCCTCCACCGGGACGCGATAGAGCCGGCCGTCCATCTCCGGGAGGCCGTTGAACTGGAGACCGCTCTCCCGCAACGCCCGGCCGAATTCTTCGCGCGGGTCGGTGTCCACGGCAATGTGCACCGAATCGCGGGCCGGCAGCCATGGGCTGAAAGCCTCCGGGTCCACACCAGCCGGCACATACCAGGCCTTGGCCTGCCGGTCCCACCTGGCCCCAAGCGCCTTTGCGTCGTCCTTCTCAGCGAATGGCACCGCCAGGTATGTCCGGTCACTCGTCATCATCGCAGGGTGGTCCTCATGGATCAGCGTCGGCACCAGCACCTGGGCGATGGACGGGACCGGCGCTTGGGGTTCGTGTTGATCGGGCGAGAGCGCTCGCGGCGCCTGATCGGCCTGGCGCTCATGCTCCTGCTCAAAGCTGCGTAAGTGCTGGCTGATCCGGTCTGCGTCCGTCGCCGCGCGAAAGATCGCGCGCGGATCGTTCTCCAACACGCGGATCCAGCTCGCGACATACGCGACATGCTGCCCGGGCTCGTGGCCGATGCCGAGCTGCTCGCCCAGCATCAGCGAAGCGATCTCGGCGCGAAGCTCCTCGCGTGCGTAAGCTTCCGAACCGAAGGGATGGCCGAGGTCCTCGCGATTGAGCCGCGACGGGTGGCCAGTCCAGTGACCGAGCTCGTGCAGAGCCGTCGCGTAAAACCTGTCCGCGGACGAAAATTGCCCGCGCTCCGGCAGGGTGATCGTGTCCTGGTCCAGACGGTACCAGGCATGATCGCCGCGCATATGCCGGATCGTCGCAGCGGAACCGGCCAGAATCGTCTCAGCGCGCTCATGGCGATCCCACTCCGCCGGCGGAGACCATTCGGGTGCCGCCGCCAGACCTTCGACCTGCTCGGCGTTGAACACGATGGCCGACCAGACCCGCGGGCGCTCATAGCGCACGAGGCGGCGCACTGGCTGGTCGTTTTCGTCCAGCATCTGTTTCCCGTCTGCGTCGCGGACAGGCTCCAGGCCCTGCCATTTCCAGAACTGGATCGCGGTTCCCTTCTCGCCCTTGCGCACCTGCGCGCCCGCCGCCTGCGCCTGGCGATAAGTCATCCAGCGAACATCGCTGTAGCCGTGACTCTCGGCACGGCTCATAAGCCAGACCGAGTTCATGCCGCGATATGCATTCCCCGTTGTTGGGTTGTACGGCAGAAACCGCTCGCCGGGACGCCAGGGTTTCAACCATGGCGCCGTGCCTGCTCTCAGTTGCTCGATGATCGAGGCGGCGACCTGGTCGACGTAATCAGTCGCCATCGCGCGCCTCATCCGATTCGACGTCGGCGTTGGCCTCCCAGGCGTCGGTCTCGGTCAGCGCGGTCTCCTCGAAGGCGCCGAGCGCATCGGCTTCGGCGGTGTCGAGTTCCACCACCACCCCGGGAACCAACAGGTCGGCGATGCTGTCGGACAGCACCGCGTCAGCGGGCATGGATACGGCGGGCATCAGCGTGCCGCCCCGATCGCTAGTCGATCCGGACATTCATTGGCTCCCGTGCGAATACGCTGGTGCTGGCTGTGTAGGGACTGGGCGCAGATGCAACGATGCCGTGTGGGGCAGGAACCATCGCCCGAGCTTCGAGGACGGCGCCGAGTGCGGGGACGACCCCAGGACCGTAGTACCGGGCGACGTAGCCGTTCACGAAACCCTTATAGAAATCGCCGGTGTTGTAGGCGCTGAGCGCCGCCTCCAGGGCGAGTTGCCCCTCGCGGCGTGTGCGGGCCGCCTCGGCGTAGTCCGCGGCGAGGATCCTCGCGCCGCTGCGGATGTTGGTGCAGGGATCGAGCACCTGCTCGACCGTCACGCCAAGCAAGGCCAGATTGCGGCTGTTCACCTGCATCAGCCCGAGATCGACGCTGTAGCCGCGCGCGATGTATTGGTCCGCGATCTTCGCGGCGTCCTTCGCGTCGCGTGGGGACGGCGGCTGCTCGTACAGCCCGTTGACGTGCACGGCGAAGGGATTGCTGCGGCTCTCGATGTTGATCACGGACTCGAGCGTTGCCGATGCAACATTCGGTGCACATGCGAGCAGCGCGGAGAGAATCATCGCAGCACCCAAAGCGGCCGGGCGACGCCAAGCACATCCGCGATCGGGACCGCCCCGAAATACCGGCTGTCGAAACTGCGTGGGTCATGCCCGGAAAGAAGCCACACCTCATCCGGCGCAACGCGGTATGATCCTGCCGGCACTGGCTGCAGCACACGACCCGCTTCGTCCCGTGCGGGCGCGGCGGTGTTGGCGAGTGGCGCCTCGTTGACGCTGATTCCGTTCGCCGACACCGTCACCAGGTCGCCGCTGACCGCCGCGACAGGCTTCACCAAAGGCTCGGCCTCATCCGGGCATGGACCTGCTGCGATGTACCCACGATGCGTTGCCTGTCGTAAGGCAGCACCATCCGGCAGACACACGGCAACGATGTCGCCGCGTTTCGGGGCCGTGCGAGCGGACACAATCATCCAAAGGCCGCCCGGCATGGACGGCGTCGTATTGATCCGCACCCCGGCTGCAGACGCCGTTGCCAGCGCTGTCATTATGGTTGTGCCGGTGGCGCACACCGCGAGGGTCCGGCGCGCCATCATGGGACAAACGCCATGGCTGGTCTGGTCGTCGACCCGGTCGTCGGCGCCGGGATCCGGGCGCGCTGAGAGAAGACCGGGTCCTGGAAATAGAGGATCTGCGTGCCGCGTATCGGCGCCTCGCCGGCAACGAAGATCACCATCTCGCCCGGGGCGGTGATCTCGCCCCGATCGTTCTTCTCCGGCTTGCGAAGCTGCATGATTTCGTTCGGGGTCAGCAGCGGCCGGCTGACCTCATGATAGGTCCGGCTGATGTGTTTCATCGGCCCGTAGCGCAGGCCGCTCTCGGTCACGTCCTCCTTCACGATCGTGGTGTTACCCACCATCTGCGACACCCACTCGCCCGTCTTCCATTCGTTCGGTGCGTAGATGATGCGGATGTGGCAATTGCCGGTGATCGACTGGTGTTCGCCGTAGGAACGGAACATCTGCTCGCGGTCCTGCGTCGCGAGATAGGCCTTGATCCCGTAGCCCGCACATTTCGGCAGCGCGTCCTCGATCAGGTGCAGCCGGTTGAGGGAGGGGAACTCGTCGAGCATCAGAAGCAGCCGGTGCCGATGCGGCATCACCGGCTGGCCGTCCTTGAACGGCAGCTCCACGCCCATCAGCCGGCGCATGACCATGGCGAGCGTCAGCCGGACCAGGGGCCGGAGGCGCTCCTTGTCGTCGCCGCGGGTAACGACGTAGAGAGAGACCGGCCTGGCGTGGTTCATGAGCTCAAGGATTCGGAAATCGCTGTGCCGCGTGTTCTCGGCGATGAGCGGGTCCTGGAAGAGCACGAGATAGGTCTTCGCGCTGGAGAGTACGCTGCCCCGTTCCCGCGCCTCGCGCTCCAGCATGTCACGGCCGGCCGTGGCAACGACGGGATGCAGGTTTCCGTTGAGATGGCGGTTCGCCACCATCTCTCCCCAAAGCTCGTCGGATTTCCGTGACGGGTCTGAAAGCGCATAGGCAACGTCCGCCAGGCTGGCAGGGGCACCGCGCTCTTTTCTCTTCTTGTAGAGCACGTGAAGGATCAGGCCCGTCAGCAGCGCGAAGCTGGTTTTCTGCCAATGGTCGGCAAGACCCCTTCCCTCCGGGTCGCACAACATCTGCGCAATGTTTTGCGCGTCCGCGACCTCGTGCGGCGTGCCGAGCCGGACTTCCTCAAGGAAATTGAATCCCGCACTGCCCTCCGCGGCCCCGGGTTCCCATCGGATGACAACATTGTCCGCGCCGCTCGCGCGCCAGCCCGCGGTCAGCGCCCACAGTTCGCCTTTCTCGTCATAGACGACCGCACTGGCCGGCCACGACAGCAACGTCGGCACCACGTTGCCGACGCCCTTGCCGCTGCGGGTCGGTGCAATGACGATGCAATGCTCAGGGCCGTCGTGGCGGAGGTAGTGCGTCGTTCCTCTCGGGTCGGTCCAGCCACCGATATACACGCCGGCATGCGGCGCACCCGTTCGGCGCGGGAGCAGACCGCCCCGCCTAATCTCTCGCTCCGCCTGAAACCGGGCGGTGCCGTGCACGCCCTCATGCCGGACCGGTCGGCGCCGCCGAGCGGTCGATGCCGCGACGGTTCCAAACATGGCCAATGCCGTGACCACCAGCAGACCGGCGTCAACGACTTGAAAGCTTGCCTCCGCGTTCGGCGCCCATGCGGATGCCTGCCATTCCATCCACTTCCACGGCGCATAGAAATGGCCGACCCAGGGCACGCCGAGCGCCGGATGATAGCTGACTCTCCACGCAATAAACTGTGTAGATAGGCTGCTTGCGATCACCACGCCCGCTACGACGGCAGCGGAGCCGAGCAGCAGCCGGCGACGATTTGGGGTGGTCATAGCAGAGCAGTCCACGATGGGCGGGGTTGGTGAATACATTAGATACTATGTAAACCAGAATTCACCCCTGGCAGGTGATCAATTCCTGTCGAGCAGCGGATGACCGGCTGAGGGGATCGCCTGCGCGCTTGGCGGTTTCGCCATCAGACCTACCGCCACGTCGCGTCCGTCATGCAATTGCTGTAATGGTGCCAGCAGCTTACATAGGTGACCACATGTTGCCACCTATGGGGTCGCTATGAAGATCGTTCAGATCCGCGAAGCAAATGCCTCTCTCTTCGCGCTCGTCGATGCCGCGGAAAGCGCGGAACCGGCGGTCATTACCAGGCATGGCCATCCGGCTCGCGATGCTCGTTTCAATGGATCTGGGCACGCGACTGAGCGCGACTGAGCGGCCAAGTCTCGCTGATTTCCTGCTGTCCATTCCGACGGCCATCGACGTGGAACGTGACACGGCGCCGCTTCGGCCGGCTATTTCGGCCAAAGCCCTATCATGCGGAGAAGCCCGGCCAATTCGGGCAGGCGGGCAGCGACCCTATAAGCGCCATCAAGATCAAGGCGCCGTTCGATCACCTGGGCACTCGTCGGCTTGCGATAGTCAGCCCATTCTCTGCCCAAGGCTTGATCTGCCGCGCGCTTGTCCGGCGGGCGGCGCGTATCACAACCCGGAAGGTGCCGAAGCAGGAAGGCTTCATGCGTCGGCTCCTGCCAGATCACGGTGAAATCGCGGGCCGCTGCCCGGCGCCGCGCCCGTTCGGTCCGGCCCGCATCCCTCTCAAGCTGGTCGGTGTCGAGAAAGATGTATCGAGCGGCGAAAGGCTCGCGGTTGCGCTCCAGGTGTGTCAGGCGCGCGATCGCCATGTCGATCCGCGCAAAGGGATCGCCGGCACCGCGACCGAGATCGGACAGTTCGAGATGGAACGGCAAGCCACGGTCGAGGACCAGATTGCGCAGCCATCCGGCATAGCCCATCTCGCTCTGCCCTTCGCAGCCGATGAAGACTGGTGCGCGCTGTGGTCGTATAACGCGGGATCGCCTCATCCGATTTGCGGCACCGCGCCATAGACCCCGGACAGATATTTCCGGCGCAGGTTGTCATCACGGCGCGCAACATCCCGCGCGAGGAACAGACTCGTGCGCCCCTGGCGATCCTTCTCGCACAACATAACTTCCTCAGGCGCCAAATCGTCGAGCAGGGTGGCGGACTGGCCGGTGAACCAGAGCTGCGCCCCCAGCGGATTCCGGCCCGGATCATGGAACCAGCGCAGCATTTCCGGCAGCACCAACGGATGAATCGCCAGATCGAGTTCGTCGATGATCGCCGTGCCGCCTTTCGCCAGCGTCTCCGCGATCAGGGGATAGATGCGGATGAAAGCCCGTGTGCCGTGACTTTCCAGCATCCACGGCATATCCGCGTCGAGCTGGCGATGCCGGAACTTAGCGAGCCAGCCGTTCGGCGTGGAATCCACGCGCATTTCCTCGATGCCAAGGTCGATCCGGTTCAGATCGGCATTGAGCGTCGAGAGCAGATCGGGCCGCAGGCCGATGAATTTAATCAGGGCGTCGTCAGCCGCGTTCGGCTGATAATCGAGGAACAGAAATGCCTGCTCCGCGATGCTCTTTAGGAACATCGCGCCGGGATGCTGGAATTGCGCAAAGCTGGCGATGATCGAGCCGTTCGGATCGAGCGTGTTGAGCAGGTGGCGGTATCCCTGGATGGGAAACGGCTTCGATCCCAGCGCGTGTTGCGGTCCATCCCTCTCAAACACGCGCTGCCACTTGCCCCGGTCATTGGGGCGCTGTCGCAGGCTCTCGCGGGCGATGTGCTGAATCAGTCCGTCCTTCACGGCCAGCGACAGCTCGTAGCGATAGGTGCCGTAGGTGACTGGCTCTTTTTTCCCGGCGCTCTCGATAATATCGGGCGTCGCATCCATCGGCCCCGCGATTTCCAGCGCGAAGTGAACCGGGCGGTTCTTGGATTCCTCGTCGTTGAAGCGTTCGACCAACCCGGATGAGACGGCGCGAACCGCCGGGTTGCGCACGAACTGGATCACAAAATTGAGCGCCTTGAGCACATTGGTTTTGCCCGAGGCATTGGCGCCGAACAGGGCGACCACCTTGGGCGCGCGCGTCGTCGATTCAGGAAAAATCGGCCCGAAGCGGCCAAAGCTATCCGGCACCTTGCCCGAGATACGCAGGTCGATCACCTGGCGCTCCCGGATCGACAGGAAATTCTCAATTTCGATCAGATGGATCATGGCTATGGCCTTTCCATCGCTAAAATATGATTTCAACGAAAATTCGTCAATAAAGCCATTTCAGGAATAGGGCCTTGGCATCAGGAGCGGCGCATGGCCTCCTGGACAGACCCGCGGAGGCGTTGCGATTTTCAGCGGCCGAGCCCGTTGTCACGGCCATGGCCGCGCTCGTCCGATCTCACGCGCTCGAACGCTGCCATAACCCGGCGTGCCTCGAGCTTCGGGTCGGAAAAGGTGACGGCAAGCGCCTTCTGCCCGGCGAGCACGGCGATCTGTCTGCAGAACTCTTCCGTTCCCTTCACAATAAGCGGGCGTGGCCCAAATCGCTCGGACGCCAGGGACAGCGCGAAGAACGCCGCGCCGTCAGTCACCTGACTGACGCGCACCAGGCACGCCTCATCCGACACGGCGCCTCCATCGCTCAGCCTGTAGATCACCCACCCGTCCCGCCGTATCGCCGGCCGGAGATGACGGCGTATGACGTGGCGGGCTTCGTCGGCGCTTTCGGCTGCCAGAAGCTGAGCCGCGACCAGCTCGCGCCGCCTCGCACGGCTGCGCAGCGCCGCCAGCGCCTCTTCGTTGCCATGCGCTGCCTCGGCCTCCAGCCAGGTCTGCCATCTCGGGATCCGGTATCGGACGCGAGCATCGTGGCGGTCCTTCGCCTCCCGCCTGATGCGCGTGGTGCGATCTTCCCGTTGCTTGACCCGTAGATGCTGCAAGGCGTCGCGTCGCAACGCGCTGGCCAACCCGCTCGCGCGTTCCTTCCGGAACCGCTCGCGGTACCAGGCCCGGAGTTGTTCGGCGTAGGTCCGGTGCTCCACCCTCAGGGCGGCCAGGGCGGCGACCCGTTCCTGAAGTGCGCGATCCCGCTCTTTTCGGAACGCCTCGTACAGCGCGCCGGAGCGCTTCGGTGTGCCGGGGTCATAGGCAAGTTCGGCGCCCTGCCGGCGCGCCCGCTCTCCCGGTGTTTGATAGGGGCCAAGTGCCGCGGTGAGGGACCGCGCCGACAACCGCCGATCCACATCGCTCGCCTTCACATGCAATTGCGACTCACCACGGCGGCCGATCACCAGACCGGCGCCACGCGGCTTGATCTCCAGCCCGCACCGGGCCAGGGCAATGTGCAATTCCTGCCAGTCGCCGCGCTCGCGCGCCTCCAGAAGATCAGGGCGGACCGCCTCGCGGATCCAGCTCAGGAGTGACACGCCCCCCTGGTGCGCCTCGAAGTCCCCTGCCCTGCCACGCTGCCGGCGTTTCGCCTCAGCACCATGATTCGTCCGGGTCAGTCCGTGTCTGATCTCCAGCTCGACGCAGATTTCCTGCAGCCGGTAGTGGTCGTACCAGGGCTCGACGTTTCGCAACGTGTGTGGATGCACCTTGTTGATGGCGACGTGCAGATGCCAGTTGTCGGTGTTCTGGTGCACCGCCGAGATTCGCTGATGCCCGGCAAAGCCGATCGCGGCGCAGATCGAATCTTCAATGTCCTCGAGCTGCACCCGCGTCGGCTTCTCGCCCTCCGGGAAGCTGACGACGAGGTGGTAGTTCTTGTCTGACCGCGACCGTGTGTTCCGTGCCTGAGTGGCGACGATCTCCTTTACCGCCCAGCCGGGATCGTCGGACTGACAGTTGGTCACGCGCGACCAGGCGACCTTCTCGCCGACGCGGTCGGCGTCCAGGATGTAGGCGGCAAGCCGCGTCCAGCTTGCCGGATCGTCGGTCGTGTTGGCGTTCAACACGTACGCGCCAAGCTGCGCGAAGCCGGCACCGCCTTTCGGACTCGGGATGCGCCTCGCGATCACACCCGCCCCGCGATCTCAGCCAGACGCGCCTGTATTTCACAGATCTGGTGCAGCAGGCGGCGCATCTCGGTGGCGGGTGCGCCCTGGCCGGTCCGCTCCGTCAGCCACAGTTTGAGCAACTCACCAAGTCTCCCCTGGTCGCCGTTGACCCGCGCCAGATCGCAAACCGCCCGATGGTCGAGGACCGACCGGATCGGGTGGTTCAATCCGGCGGCGCGCAGATAGGCGGAGACCGAAAGGCCGGCCAAAGTTGCACGCTCTTCGATTTGCGTGCGCTCGCGGGCTGAGACCACCACTCGCAGCGTTCGCTGGCGGTCACGCCGTTCGCCCTTCATTCGCTTGGAGTTTCGAACACAGCGTCGAGCCAGAGGCGAGTAAGCCCTGCGTTGTTGGCCAACAACGCACATCTTGCCCTGATTTCCGAAGCGAAAGTCGTAGCAGGTCGTAGAATCTCGTCGAAGACCTGGCGCGTACTACAAGTTTCTACGAGATTCGACGAGTTCTCATGACATTGACCAAGTTTCGATGACATTTTCCTTCCCCGCATCGCACAATCTATAGTATGTATATGCCATGCCGGATCGTTGCTTGCCAAGTGCCGACAAGAGTCCCGCGAACCGGGCCGCGACCCGCTCTCCAAAGGCATGGGGCGTGGGACGTGTCGCGTTCCTCGCACGCATCGACACGATCAGGGCCGAGCTTGCACAAGGGTGGTCGCTGAAGACCGTCCACGCGCGCCACAGGGATGCGCTTGGAATCGGTTACCAGACCTTCTGGCGGC
>Ga0123355_10014240_pt1 | contig 12426 bp, 8 predicted proteins | sample TergutEmb28metaG_3_FD_89872 | JGI IMG/M metagenome (GOLD analysis project Ga0123355, IMG submission 89872) | Embiratermes neotenicus P1 segment gut microbial communities from Petit-Saut dam, French Guiana - Emb289 P1 | ecosystem: Host-associated > Arthropoda: Insects > Digestive system > Gut ...
ATGTATCACAAGACACGTCTTTCCTACAAGGCAATTTAACAGATTACGCCCAGCAGCACGGCATAGACGAGAGCCTGTTTAAAGCCATCCTCCGCAAGTTGGACTTCCTACGCATCCAGTTCGAAAAAGACATGAAAAATTTCAGCGGCGGCCAAAAGAAAAAAGTGTTGATAGCCCGCAGTTTATGCGAAAAGGCCCATCTCCTTGTATGGGATGAGCCTCTTAACTTTATAGACGTAATGTCTCGTATGCAAATTGAACGATTGTTGCTAGAATATAAACCTACAGTATTATTTGTAGAGCATGACAGAATCTTTTGCGACGCAATTGCTACTGGAGTTGTGCAGCTCTAGCTATTTTAACCGCATTATCTAACAACCCTTTAACATGGTTAGGCCTTGGGGCAATTGTTCCTAGTAGCACGCCAAGCCAATGGGCCTTATCGCCAAGTATGCCAAGCTCAAATGCGTTATCTACAGTTATTTCCTCCGGCGTTCTTGTGTCTTGTGGTGGCTCCGGCTTAGGCGGTACGGCCGGCTCTTTCACAAAATCTTCTACATTCCTAATAAAAGTACTCCAGCTATACGGCCGGCCGGCACGCAGCTCTTGCGGGCAGTTTTTGCCAGACCAAAAATTATGCTGAACAATATTTTTTATTTCGATATTATGCCTTGTACACAAAATTGCGCATAGTCTTGCGGCGTTATGGGTAGCAAGCAGTAAGTTGCCGTCTGCATTTTGGCAAATTTCTATGCCAATACTCTGTCTGTTACCGGGGCCATTGCCATCTCCTGCATGGAAGGCAGTTTCATTATCCGGCAGATGCTGGAATGCACCGTCTTCATCTACTGTATAGTGCCAGCTTACCGGCAAGCCTGCGGCAACATCGCCTCTTAGGTATGATGCATGAGCACGGGCATTGGCACCCCTGTTAGAGTTGCCGGTATTGTGTATTGTAATAAAATTCATCGGATTTATAAAACCGGGGCGATTTCTGCGCCCTGCCGGTATAAAGTCTTGTGTTATGGGAATGACCATAATTTTAACTCCTTGTTTTGTAGTTTGCTACATTGTATGTTGAAGTGTGACAAGCTGTGAACATATAGTCATATAAATGACTATAGACCTATTTGCGAAAAGAAAGGGCTGTTTTGTTAATCGTGATGACTAACAAAACAACCCTTTTCATAATGCTAGGAAATTGCTTTACCGGAAAAATCTATCCAATTCTTGTTGCATTCGTTCGTGCATAAACTCTATGGCTTCATGCACGTTATAACGCTCTTCCCAAATATACCACGAACGCCTGTCAAACAAATTTGCCAGTTGGTGTAGCTCTTCGACGAATCCAGTTATATGGCTACCGTAATCAAAACCCATGTGTGCTATAGCGTTTGCTTGGCGTATGGCGTTTTCTTCCGATAAATAATAACCGCCGCCCCAAACAAGCTGGACATCACTAATCATTTCCAAATCATGTCCCGCCCAAGAGAAGTACTCTTCCATTATCATAAGCAAGTCTGTCGCTTCCCACTCGGAGGCGTGCGGCAATATAAGCCCCTGGCCCCAGCTCTCCATCCCAGTATTGCCGGATGTGTTAGATGGTCCCGTGGGCAAGGGAACCACTGCAAAATTGTATGAAGCATTTCTTGGGGAAACATTACGCCATATTTCAAAGGGGATACTTGTGGTAAATACCGTTGTACCCGGCGCAAAGCTACTCATTGTGTTGGCGGCTTCATCTATATTCCATTCTGGTCGCCACAGACCATCAACAACCATAATCTCCAAAAACTCAATTGCTTCAATTGTATTGGGGTGTTCTAGCCCAGCAGTAAAATTTTCTGTTATAAGTATACCGTCGTTTGCACCAATTAAATTACGCAACAGCGCACAACGGGGGCCTGTTATACCCCACTGGTCTATCACACCATCTCCGGTGGTATCACGTGTAGCGGCTCGCATAATTTCCAGCATCGCATCCCAAGTCCACTGCCCAGCATGGAACAAGTCCACAGGGTTTGGTGCGCCAATTGCGTCTATAATGTCTAAATTAACACCCAGCGTGAAAGCGGTATTATGCGGCTCGTTTGTATTAAATGCCCATACATGCCCTAGCCCTTCCGCTGCAATACGCATATATGTTTGCATACCAAAAAGGTCAGAACCCGGTAGATCAATCTCGTCTAAAGGCTGGATCCAGTTGCCGACGGCAGCCGCTAGTATCAGCTCCGGAGAAGCGACAACAATATCCGCAAATGCACTACCCGCCATAGTAGATGTACGCAGTTGGTTTTGCAACCTTGCTGGCCCACGCTCTACCACTTCTTCAATTATGATATTAAATTCATGCTCTATACGGCGGGCGTTATCCCAAATGCGCCTATCTCGCTGGTAATTGTCCGATATTGCAGGGTCTGGCTCATTGTTTGCAGACAATACCATTGTAAAAGGTACGCTGTTTTCGGTTATGGCTGCAATGGTTATTGCCCTGCCATACATACCACGTGGGGTGTGCAGATAACCACTGCTTTCGTCCGGGTTATATTGGAATGCGATAGGCTGCGGCGGGGCATTTTCATCCACAGTAGGTAGAGTATTTGGGGTGTTTTTGCCACAGGCGGCAAAGAGCAAGAGTATAAATAACATACCTGTAAAATGGATATGCATTCTCTTCATAAATAGTCCTCCATTCATATTACGCACTCTTGCATAGCATAGCAGTGTTTTTATTTTATTACAAGTTTGTCGTTTGATAAAAGACGTCGTCGCTATGCTCTTTTGGTCTTTTATAGTCAATTACCCACTTGAAAACGCTCACGCAGAATTGCGGAAAATTTACAAGTTATGCGTGGGCGTTTTCGGGTTAAATGACTATTTCGAGCTATATGTAAAAAAATAAGTTTAATCACCTAAGCATAGACATAATACATTTGCGCAAAATGCTATAATGAGTTGAGGCTGTATTAGATATTATGTAGGCAATGTACGTTGAAATAGGTTTAATACTTACTCAACGTGAAAACAGCCACACAATGCCTCATAAAAACCGTAATAGAGAGGTAGAAATTTTCTCGTCCTGCATTCCAGCTGTGCCCTGTATTTTTCGATAATATTGAGGTCTGGTGAGTACGGCGGAAGGAAGATTGCAGTGCCGTCTGCTTTTTTGGCAAGCTCGTGAGGTTTAATTTTCACATAAAATGCTTAACAAGACCACCTTTATTTTCATACCGCAGAAAATGTCCATACATAACATATCATGTTTGATATACTGGAAACCGGAAACAATGAGACAATACAAAAAAATCAACTGATCGTAAAAACGGATCATTTGAAAATTTCCATACACAACTAACCCTTGAACGATAAGTGGACAGGAGGTGATTTTATTGGACTCGATCGACACAATAAAAAATGCCATGACATATATAAACACCAACCTAAGCGAAACACTAACCTGCAACCTTATCGCCAAAAAATTCCACTATTCCGAATATCACTTTCACAGGCTTTTCCAATACGTTACCAACATGAGCGTTACAGACTACATCCGCCACAAGCGGCTGCATACCGTCGCCAACGAATTACTAAACACTCATAATACGGTTCTTCACATTTGCCTTGCACACGGTTTTAACAACCAGCGTACATTCCAAAGAGCATTTAAAGCCAAATACGGCATGACACCGACAGAATTCAAACTATTAAGCATCCCCCGCATAGACGAAAGCCCCGATGGCATCATAAAAAAATTCTACGACCGCTCCGCAAAAGAGAGCTGGACGGCTGCACTGCAAGTGCTTCCCATTGCATTACAGGTCTTTTCCGTCCGCCAAGAAATGGAATATGACTTTGAAGGAACAATGCGCAAGGTAAAATATATGGGCTACGATAATGTCGAGCTATGCTACCAAAACGATATTTCGGCAGATGCAATACGAAAAACCCTTGACGCACTTAATTTACACGCCGTTTCTGCCCATGTACCGTTTGAAGACCTTAACGCAAACACTACAGATATTATCAACACATTCCGGGAAATAGGCTGTAAATATATCGTTATCCCCCATCTTGCAAAACAATACCAGCCGGGAGGAGGCGAATACTCAAAAGCACTTGATGATATTTGTAAAATTGGCAGCACATGCGCAGATGACGGCATGGCACTGCTATACCACAATCACGCCGAAGAATTTAACATAATGCCGGATGGCCGCTACGGCCTAGACCATCTGTATGCAGACACATCTTCTAAATTACTGCAAGCCCAGCTAGACACAGGCTGGATAAAGTACGCAGGGCTTGACCCGGCCGATTTTATCGAAAGATATAAAATGCGCGTGCCGGTTATACATTTGAAAGATTTCCGCACACAAGACAACGCTATAGAGTTTATGCCAATAGGACACGGCGTGCAGGACATTCCGTCTATTCTAACTGCCGCAGTGGCTTGCGGCGTGGAACTAATTGTAGTTGAACAAGATTATTCTTTGGTGCAAACCCCATTAGAGGCTGTAGAAAAAAGCCGTAACTACCTTCACAAACTTGGGTGGTAAAAAGGAGGATTCAACATGAAACACTTAGACAACTTAGAAGCAGTAATGAACCGCATCAAACAAGCAGATTTAAACACAACTCTATTCCCACATGAATTAACAGAGTGGCTTAGCCTTACCGAAGAAGAAAAAATTCGCCGCATAGAAAGAATTTGCACCCTTCCACTATGCTGGGAAGATTTTACCGTTTGTTACTACCTATACTACCGGCTCAAATGGCTTGACGCACTAAAACACCGCATACCAGAAAAAAACGCAGTAGTACTGGAAGTCGGCTCCGGTTCTTCCATGAACATCCCCCACGCCCTAACAATGCACAACGCCACTTCCAAATATATAACAGTAAATATGAACAAAAAACTAACCGAAGGCTTTATACAAAACGCAGCCGGCCTGCCAATTACCATAGATATCATCGCAGACAACGCCCTCAACATACAAAACCATCTTGCACCAAACTCCGTAGACGCTATAGTTTTCGAACACAGCGCAAACGACATTATCCAAGCTATTCTGGGCGAAAAACAAGGAATAGACACAACAAATGGCGATTGGTTTGAAGACTTGCCGCAAATGATAAAAATAATTTGCGCAGAGTATGAAAACGACACACTCGAGCAAGTGACAAAAGACGATTTTCTTGCATTGCTTAGGAACTGTCTTGCAGTACTAAAACCTGGCGGGCATTTAATAATGTCGCACTACATGTTCCAATACGATTTGGATCTGGGCTACAACCCGGAGTTATGGCAAAATATTTTGCCTACCATACGGCCATGGTTAAAAGAGTTAGAAAGCGGAAGTGAAGTACCAGCAAAAACATTCGACTCGCAGTGGTGGCTGTTTTACCAAAAATAATTTATTTAAGGAGGAATTTTTTATGGCATTACCTGTTGCATTGCAAATTTATTCGGTAAGGGACGAAATTGCCAAAGACTTTGCCAGAACACTAAAAAAAGTGAAAGACATGGGCTATGACGGTATCGAGCTGGCAGGTTTTGGCGGACGCAGCGTATCCGAAGCTAAAAAAATCATAGACTACTCCGGGTTAAAAGTGGTTTCCGCCCACGTCCCCTACGAAGACCTTACTAAAAATACAGAAAAAATCCTTTCCGACTACAAAACTCTAGGCTGCAATTACATCGCCATACCATGGCTAGACGAAGCAATGGCACCCGGCGGCAAGGATTTTGTAAGCACCATCAGCACTATCCACGAAATTGGCAAGGCCGCAAAAGCCGCCGATATTACACTTCTCTACCACAATCACGACTTTGAGTTTAGGAAAATTAACGACGCCTATGGGCTTGACGTGCTGTACGATTCTATCCCCGCAGAATTTTTGCAAACGCAAATAGATACCTGCTGGGTAAAAGTTGCAAAGCTAGACCCTGCGAGCTATGTTCGCAAATATAAAGGTCGTGCGCCCATCGTACACCTAAAAGATTTTGTAATGGACGAAAACGCCACAGGCAATTTATACGAACTGATTGGCAACGATAGCAGCGAAGCACCAACAAGCAAACAAGGCTTTGAATTCCGGCCACTTGGCCAAGGCATGCAAGATATCCCTTCCATACTAGAGGCATGTACGTATGCCGGGGCAAAGTGGGTAGTAGTAGAGCAAGACGAATCTGCAACCTGCCCACCGCTGGAAGCCGTGAAAATAAGCAGAGAGTATTTGAGCACACTTGGGTTCTAATAATCCAAGGTTGGATTAAATAAACCCTTTTCTATCATAAAACCTCAAAACCAACTTACGCCCAAAGTCAAACAACACCACCGTAGACGCCAACCCAATGACCAAAGCTAACTCCCCAAAACTAAGACCCGTAGTGCGAAATATAGCCCCACCGTAGTAAATAAGCAAAATTTGCATAACAGACACAGCAAGCATAATACCTATAAACATTTTGTTCTTGTTAATATACGCCAAAATATTTAAGCGGTAAGTCCTAGCGTTTAAGCTGTTAAACACCCCTGCAAAAATAAACAATGCGAAAAACGCCGTTAAAAAATATCCTTCATCGCTACGGAAAGCACCGAAAAAGTACGGAATTTTGAAAAATGCAAGGCTAAGCAACGTCGTGTATAACCCTGTGGTTAAAATTTGGCTAAACATATAGCGGTTAATAATTGGCTCGTTACGCTTTTTGGGTGCTTCTTTCATATACTCCGCAAGAGGCGTTTCCCCAGCAAAGGCAAGGCCTGCCAACGTGTCCATTATCATATTTATCCACAGCATTTGTATTACCGTAACCGGCACAGGCACCCCAATAAACGGCCCTATTACAGAAACACCAACAGCACAAAAATTTATTGTAAGCTGGAAAATTAAAAATTTACGTATACTTTTAAAAATTGTACGGCCGTATAAAATCGCTTTTACAATAGAAACAAAATTATTGTCCAAGATTACAATATCACTAGCCTCTTTAGATATTTCTGTGCCGTCGCCCATGGCAAAGCCTACGTCTGCACGCTTTAGGGCAGGTGCGTCGTTTACGCCATCGCCTGTCATACCGGCAACAAGGTTCATTTCTTGGGCAAGGCGCACCAGGCGGCCCTTGTCCGACGGCAGGGCACGAGCTACTACCCGTAGGCTGGGTAGTAATTTTTTAACTTCTGCATCGTTTAACTGGTTTAGGGCTTGGCTGGTTAAAACTATTTCGTTTTTGCTCTCATGCGACAAAAGCCCTAGTTTACGTGCCACATTCACCGCTGTATCCCGGTTATCCCCTGTTACCATAACCACTTGAACTCCTGCGCCAAGTACTTCTGCAACGGCTTTTTTTGCTTCCGGCCTAACTTCATCCCGTATGCCTATTAAGCCTACAAGAATCAGGTTTTGCCTGGCTTCTGCATCTTTTGGGTTTTCTGCTTCGCATAATGCAAGCAAACGAATACCGTCTTGTGCCTGAGCAACAAGGGTTTCTTTTAGTACAGCAGGGTGCTTAAACGCTACTTTTTGGCCTTTCTCGTTATATGTGTAACGGCAGTTTGGCAGCAGATTTTCAGGTGCGCCTTTTATAAATACCCCGCTGTCTTCGCCGAATAATTCCGCAATAGAAAATTTATCTTTGGAATTAAACGGCCTAACAAACTCTTTTTGGCAAAGCGGGAGTTTGGGGGCATCTTTTTTTACATATTCCAGTAGCGCACGGTCTGTGGAATTACCGCCCACAGCTATGGTTTTCAGCTTTTTGGATACAAGCTGGGCACTGTTATTATAAAAAGCGTTTAACGCAACCCGCCTATAGGAGGGCATCCCTCTAAACTCGTCTGCAGCAAGTACTTTTCCATCCCCGGTTATAAAGCTCGTTACCTCCAAAATCCCTTTTGTTAGCGTACCCGTTTTGTCTGTAAAAAGGATGTTCAAGCTGCCAGAAGTTTCGATTCCTACAAGCTTGCGTACCAGCACATTATCTTTTAACATGCGGCGCATGTTTGCGCTAAGCACAACGGTTATCATCATTGGCAGGCCTTCTGGCACGGCCATTACTATAACGGTTATGCCAAGCGTAGCAGCCATCATAATATCGCCAAAAATACGCTGGAAGTCGGTTATATGCGCCATTATAAGAGTTGTATTAAATTGGTTTGCCAGTAGTATCGAGTTAAAAAGGTTTGCCGCAACAACCACAGCCGCCGCACCATAACCAAAGTAGCTTATTACTTTTGCAAGTTGCGTTAGGCGGGCTTTTAAGGGGCTCTCTATGGTAGACTCCTGTACTTCTATTGCCAACTGGCCATAGAATGTGCCGTCACCAACACGGGTTACAAGCATAGCCCCTTCTCCAGCACAAACAATGCTTCCACGGAAAAGGCCGGAAGGGGAAAGAAAATCGTCATGGTGGCCGTGGGAATTTTGTGCTGCAACCTTTCGTGCTTCTTTTGTCTCCCCATTTAACGCGGATTGATCTACATCCACTTCCCCATTTATCATAAACCCATCCGCAGGTGTTCGCTCTCCTGCTTGGATATACACCACGTCGCCTACTACTATCTCTGAGATGGGGACTTCTATCACTTTACCATCCCGCCGCACACGGCATTTTACATGTGCCGCTTCTTCGTTCAATTTCTCAAAAGCGGACTCGCTCCCGTATTCAGACAATGTGGAAATTAACGTGGCAAGCAGCACCGCTACGGCTATACCGGCAGATTCGTACCAATTAGCGTCTCGTATCATTAGCAGCAAATTTACCCCAAGTGCCACCAGCAATATGCGGATAATTGGGTCGCCAAAGCTGGATATATACCGCTTTATAAAGCCATCCTTAGCTTTTTGGGTTAAGGCGTTTGTGCCGTGCTGCTTGGCAGACGCTGCCGCCTGTGCAGTTGTTAAACCTTTATGCAAAAATTTATCGTTCATGCTCAATTCACCTCTTGGACATACTTATGTATGCAAGGTGGTTTGTAGAACAAGAATGTATTGCGCTTGTACACATGACGTAATATAATTTGACAATCGCAAAAGGAGTAAAGTGTGAAAGAAGTGGTTTTCTTCTTTCATCATATTATTTTTGCCTCCGCAAGGAGGGCTTTGCCCGACTGAAAGGAATGGAATCCGAAATGAATGAAAAATTGCAAGTAGCTGTAATTGTGGAAAAGCATGCCTACAATGTAGTGAAATTTCAAAAAATGCTGGACAGTTTTACAAACTGCGATTGCTATGTACAGCCCCTAGATTTGTTTGTACAAGATGAAGATAATAGGAAAAACTACGACACAGTTTTATACTACAGTATGTTTTTAGACCTACCCCCTTCAAACCACCCCATTACGCAATATGTAGAAAATGAAATGGGTACGACCAGCCAAGGCATTATATTATTACACCATGCGTTATTAAGTTTTGGCAACTCCGAACTGTTTACAGAAGTTTGCGGTATCCGCAACCGAAAGGTAGACGAAAATTTTAAATACACCCACGACGAAATAGTTATGCAGCAAATTGTTGACCCAAAACACCCCATTACACAAGACATGTCTAACTTTAGCTTAACCGATGAAACATATATAATGGGCGAACCCCAAGAGCCAGGCAACACGATTTTAATTACCACCGATAATAAAACAAGTATAAAAAATATAGGATGGGTACGTAATTACAAAAACAGCCGTGTGTTTTGTTATGCAGCGGGTCACGATAGCCATGCCTTTTCTAACGAAAACTTCCGTACAATATTACAAAACGCCATTAAATATACTGCGGGAGTTATCACATAAAACCTTGCATAGTTGTTCAGAAAAAGCAAGGTTTTATTTAATCTGCCCTTTTATAATTATGAACATGAGAGGTGTTGTACATGGACTTTATGAAACGAATGACAGAGGTTGTAAACTATATCGAAGAGCATATCGCCGAAGAAATTGATTTTATGGACGTGGCAAAAATTGTTTGCTGCGATGCATATCAATTCGGAAGGATATTTTCGTATGTCGTTGGTGTATCGTTAGCTGAGTATATACGCAACAGGCGGCTGTCTCTTGCTGCTGTTGAAATGCAAGCGAGCAAAGCCAAGGTCATAGATACGGCTTTAAAATATGGTTACAGCTCTCCCGAATCATTCGCCCGCGCATTTCGCGAGATGCACGGGGTATCGCCAAAAGAAGCATATGTAAAAGGCGTTACACTCAAAATGTATCCACAAATCACCTTTCAAATTTCTATTAAAGGAGCGGTGGATATGAATTATCGCATAGAAGAAAAGGAAGCAATTAAATGTGTAGGCGGCACCTATCATTACAAAATGGGAGATAACGGCTATGCAAACTCTTGGGGTATTTACCTAGACACCATCGACGAAAAATTAGGCAAAACTCCCAACGAAGTTGTGCGTGATGATTACAAGCTATATCGTGCGCCGTTGTACCAAGTGGGCATTGCAAATGTTTCAGAAGACGGCAGCATAAAAATGTCTATTGGCGCACAGGCCAAAGATGGGGAGTATGCGGGGCTTGATTTATTTGAAATCCCTGCTGGAACATGGGCCATGTTTTCTGGAAAAGGTAAAGTGTATGAAGGATTGGATGCGCTATTCACAAGAATATTTTCTGAATGGCTTCCATCGAGTGGGTATGAACAAACAATGCAGTGTACAGTTGAAATTTACCCGCCGGGGGATTCCGGAAGCGATGATTATGCCTTTGAAATTTGGATTCCTGTTAGGAAAAAATAATATAGTCATTTAACCGGAAAAAGCGAAGGGCAACTATTACAGTTGCGTCCTTCGCTTTTTTGTTTATAACTTATATAGTCATTTGCCTATATAATGCAACCACTTTGCCGTCTACTACACGGCCATCTTCTTCGTAGCTTTTGCCTAGGTGGTTTTTATCAACCATAAGCGGGCGGATACGATAACAAGTTTCTTTGTGTAGTAATTTAATTTGATTTTTACCAACCTTTATGCATACATATTAATTTCTGTCATATGAGCATACATACCACCACGAGCAACCAACTCGTCATGTGTGCCCATATCTTCTATCCCGCCTTCATTAAGCACAATAATTTTATTAGCTTTCTTAACGGTAGATAGTCTATGAGCAATTATAACCGTAGTCCGGTCTTTCATAACATCATCCAACGCTTCCCGTATTTGCTTTTCAGTTTCTACATCCACAGCAGCTGTGGCTTCGTCTAATATAAGAATCGGGCGGTCTCGTAAAACAGCACGGGCAATAGAAACACGTTGCTTTTGCCCACCGGACAAGCGCATTCCACGTTCGCCAACAATCGTGTCGTAGCCCGCATCTAACTGGGAAATAAACTCGTCGGCTCTTGCAAGTTTAGAGGCCTTTATCACGTCCTCCCTGCTTGCTTCTGGTTTGCCATATGCGATATTTTCTGCCAAGCTGTCATTGAACAGGAACACATCTTGCATAACATTGCTCATAGAGTGACGCAGGCTTTTTAAGGAAACATCCCGCAAGTCGTGGCCATCTAGGGTTATTTCGCCCTCTATAGGGTCGTAAAAGCGGTTTAGTAAGTTAATAAATGTTGTTTTACCAACGCCGGTTGGGCCTACAAGGGCAATAACTTCCCCTGGTTTAATTTCTACATTAATATCCTTTAGCACAGGCTGGCCATCTATATAATGAAAACCCACGTTATTAAATTTCACATGGCCTTTAACACCGGATAACTCGTGTGGGTTATCTTTTTCCTTTACGTCTTCTTCTGCGTCCAAAATTTCAAACACGCGCTCTGCGCCTGCAATGGCGGTTTGCAAGTCTTCGTTTAGGCGGGCGAGGGCAGTTATCGGGCCAAAGAACATTCCTAAATACAAAAGGAAGGCAACAATATCCGCAACTTCGATATTAAGTTCGGTTGGGATAAATATTTTTATGGACAAGTTTATATTATCACTTATTATATCTTTGAGTTTAAAGTTGATTATGCTGTCAAAAGCTATGTTGCCGGTATCGCTGTAGGCTTCTTTTTCGCCTATATCACCGAGCAGACTGTTCAAATAATCTGTAGCAGGTTTATTATCTGCGGTAAAATCTTTTAATGCTGCCAAGTGTAGTTTTACATCGTGCCTGTATAATTTCATTTTTTCAACCGATTCCTGCATGAGTTGGCATTGAGAAAAATAATATTCACGTTCTTTTTCATAGATTGTCGCAGTCAATTTATCCTCGTATGTTTTTGCAAGCGTGTTATATAAGAAAAAGACCATAAAGATAATAAACACATTTGCGCACGTAAATGCAATCGAGAAAGCCGCGCCGAAAATACGCCCCAATGTAATATTGACCATACCCATAGACCAGATAGCAAGACCGAGTAGCAAAGCCATGTACCAAAAAACAGCTATACTGTCAATATCTTTTTTTATGTATTTGAATCGTTTAATCA
>Ga0123355_10014242_pt1 | contig 12425 bp, 11 predicted proteins | sample TergutEmb28metaG_3_FD_89872 | JGI IMG/M metagenome (GOLD analysis project Ga0123355, IMG submission 89872) | Embiratermes neotenicus P1 segment gut microbial communities from Petit-Saut dam, French Guiana - Emb289 P1 | ecosystem: Host-associated > Arthropoda: Insects > Digestive system > Gut ...
AGCGCTTTCTGCGCCCTTGGCCCCGACCCGGATCGCGCCGGGCACCTATCTGATCCGGGAGGTCCAGCACGCCCTGGGCCAGCCCCTGTCCGTGTACATCAACTCCATGGTCATTCTCGGGTCCGAGCCGATCATCGTCGACACCGGCTCGGCGAAACACCGCAATCAGTGGCTCGATGCCGTCTTCGGTCTGGTCGAACCCACCGACGTCAGGTGGATCTTCCTCTCGCACGAGGACGCGGACCACACCGGGAACCTTGCCGAAGTCCTGACCGCCTGTCCGAACGCGACCCTCGTGTGCAGCTGGGCACTCGTCGAACGGGCGACCAACTTCTTCGATTTCCCGCTGCCTCGGTGCCATTGGCTGAACGACGGGGACCGTCTGGGAGTGGGGGACCGCGAGATCGTCGCCCTGCGGCCGCCCGTGTACGACTCCCCGACCACCCGGGGGCTGTTCGACACGAAGAGCCGCGTCTACTGGGCGGTGGATTCGTTCGCGACCCCGGTCCCGGGTGGCGCCGGCACAGCGCCGATGGAGGACCTGCTTGACCTGGATCCGACCGAATGGTGGAACGGCCTGGTGATGTTCGGCCTCCACGCCGTGTCCCCGTGGCTGACCATCGCGGACACGACCCGGTACGCCGGCTCGGTGAAGAGGCTGCGCCGGCTCGACATCACCACGCTGGCGGGCGGCCATACGCCCGCCATCCCGGGCGCAAAAGTCGACGAAGCCTTCGAAATGATCGGGCGGTTGGCGGGCCTGGAAGCCCCTCCGTGCCCGGACCAGAGCGTGCTCGAGTTCCTGATCGCCGCCATGGACGGCGACGGAACGCTCGCGGGCGCAAACGGATAGAGAGAAAGGAAGACAGACATGGACATCGTGAAAGGCGGGTTGGCGGCTGCTGCGCTGACCCTCGGGACGGCGGGCATGGTGCTCGTCGGTTCTGCTGAGAGTGTGGCGAGCGCCCAGGAGTCGCCCCGGGCGGGTGTGCTCGTCGTTGCCACGACCGGAGCGGACCGCGGCTCCTGCCGGATGCAGGCCTGTGCGACGCTCGGGTACGCGCTCACCCAGGCGGGCGCCGGCGATCGCATCGTGATCGAGCCGGGCACCTACGCCGAGGTGGGCGACGCCAACGTCGTTGCCCCCGCGCTCACCGGTCTCTCCATCACCTCGGCGGGCGGGGCGCGGAACACGGTCATCGATGCGAGTGGCAACGCCACCGGCCTCCGGATCGAGGCGAGTGGCGTGTCGGTCGGGGGCCTCACCGTGGAGAACGCCAAGCTGGAAGGCATCCTGGCGGAGCCGCCCATGAGCTCGTGGCCCGCGACGCCCGCGTCGCCTCCGGCGAACCTGACCGGCGTCACGATCGCCGGCAACATCGTGACCGGCAACGACCAGGCGTACGACACGAAGCTCCCGCCGACCGCGGCCTGCCCGAGTTCGCTCACCGACGCCGACGACTGCGGGGAGGGCATCCACCTCCTCGGGGTCAGCCGCTCGAGGGTGATCGGCAACGAGGTCGACCACAACGTCGGCGGGATCCTCGTCAGCGACGGCGGCTTCGGGATCGCGGTCGGCCCTGCCGCGCACAACCTGATCGCCGGCAACCTCAGCCTGGACAACGCCTTCGACTGCGGGATCACGCTCCCCGGCCACGACCCCTTCGGGGTCGCGACCAGCGGTCCGAACACCGGACAGCCCCAGCCGGCCATCGCCGGGGTGTACGACAACATCGTCATCCACAATGTCTCCGACGGCAACGGCGGTGCCGGCCTCCTCGATGCCGCGCCGTACCCGGGCGCCGCCTCCTACGACAACGTCTTCGCCGGGAACAGCGCCAGCGGCAACGGCAACGCCGGGTTCACCCTGCACGCCCACGCGCCCGAGCAGGACGTGAACGGGGTGTCGGTGGTGGAAAACCGCTTCGGTGCCAACAACCTGCTCGGTGACCCCGATACGGGCGTCACCGCCTCAACCGGGATCATGCTGCTCTCGGTCGCGGTGCCCACGTCGACCGTGATCGCGGGGAACAGGGTCTCCGACGACGTGAACGGGATCGCCGCCAACGACCTCGTCACCGTGAGAGGACACAACTTCTTCAGCGACGTGACGAATCCCCTCGTCACCTACACGCCTCCCGCCGCCTAGGGCCATGACCTTCCTCCACCACCACAGCCATGTTCATCGCCGCGTCGCCGAGGGAACGAGCAGTCCGACCCTCGGGGCCGGCGCCCCAGGAGTCACCGTCGAGTTTCTGACCCTGCCCGAAGATGTGGGGAACGCCTTCTCGATCATGCGGGGCGTGGTCCCGGCAGGCGTCGTCGTGCCGTTGCACAGCCATGACGAGGCGGAGGCCTTCTTCATCGTCGATGGCACCCAGCAGGTCCTGATACAGGGGCCGGACGGCCTCGAGTGGAACGACTTTCACGCCGGTGACTACGTCAACGTCCCTCCGGGAACCCCGCACGCCCACCGCAACGTCTCCGACCGGCCGGCGGTGGACCTGATCATCACGACCGCCAGGATGGGACGGTTCTTCCTGGAGGTCGGGAAGCCGGAGGCCGACCGGCCGGCGCCGCGGACGCCCGATGACGTGGCCCAATTCATCGCCACGGCGGTCCGGTACGGCTACTCGCTCGGCACCCCCGAAGAAAACGCGGCGGTGGGCATCGAACTTCCGGGCGTCCCGCCGGGGAGGCAGTGACGTGCTCGAGTCGTTCGACCTGTACGACCCCGCCCTCGCCGACGGCGTCTACGACGTCCTGGCGGGCGCACGCCGGCAGTGCCCGGTGGCGCACAGCAGTGCCAATGAAGGCTTCTGGCTGGTCACCCGTTACGAGGATGTCAAGACCATCCTGCAGGATGACGATGCCTATATATCGGCTCCGGGCAAGAGCCTTCCGATGCGCCAGACCCACCCGATGCCGCCGCTCGACACGGACCCGCCGATGCACCGCGAGTTCCGGGTCCTCCTGAACCGGTTCTTCTCCCGGCGCGGCCTGGAACCGTACGGACCTGCGATCCGGCAGATCGCCCGCGAGACCGTGGAGGGCTGGATCGACGCCGGGAGCTGCGAGGTGGTCCAGGATCTCGGGAACCCGTTCACGGCAACCGTCCTGGCGAGGATCGTCCTCGCCATCGAAGACGTCGGGGAGATCCGGCGGGTCCAACACCTGGTCGAGTCGCTCGCCGCCAGGAACGGCGCCGCCCAGTGGCAGGAACTGGCGGCCTTCGTCGTCGCGCTGCTGGACGACCGCCGGAGGGCGGCCGAGCAGCCCGACGACGTCCTCGCCGCGATCCTTCAGGGGACCGTCGCAGGGAGGCCGCTGACCGAGTCCGAACAGATCGGGACGACGATCGTGCTGCTGCTCGGCGGGTTGGACACGACCCAGAGCGCGATCTCGTCGATCGTCTGGAGGCTGACCCAGGACCGCACGCTCGAAGACCGGCTCCGCCAACCCGACTGGATCACGGCTGCGCTCGACGAATTCCTCCGCATCGACTCCCCGGTGACCGCGATGGCACGGACGGTCACCAGGGACACCGTCCTCGGGGGAGTGGAGCTGCATCCCGGCGACCGCGTGCTCGTGCACTACGGGTCGGCCAATCGAGACGACGCCGTGTTCGAGCAGCCCGATCAGCTCAACCTGGAGCGCGGAAGGAATCCGCATATGGCCTTCGGACTGGGCATCCATCGTTGCATCGGCTTGAACCTGGCCCGAATGTCCATCGCCGCTTCGATCAACGAGCTCCTCGAGCGTGTCGAAGACATCCGGCTGGCCCCCGGCGCCGAGGTCCATTTCACCCCGGGGATCGTTCGCCACCCGAAGGCCCTGCCGATCACGTTCCGGCGTCGGGCGTAGACTCGGGCGTGATCCTGCCCACTGAGCGCGACCCCCGCCTGGTCACCATCCGCCGCGGCGGGGAGCTCACCGACGCGGATCACCGACTGCTTGCGTTGTGGGCGGCCGCCTGCGCGGAGCACGTCTTGGCGTACTTCGAGTCGGCGGAGCCCACCGATCCGCGGCCCCGCCAGGCCATCGGGCAGATTCGGGCGTGGACGCGTGGCGAGATCCCGATGTCCGAGTCCCGGGCGGCGGGTGGACACGCCATGGGTGCGGCACGGGCGTTGACCGGGGCCGCTCGCCATGCGGCATATGCGGCCGGTCAGGCGGCGGTCGTGGCCCATGTCGCCGCGCACGAGCTCGGTGCCGCCGCCTACGCGATCAAGGCGGCGCAAGCGGCGAACCCCCGGTGCGCGGCGCGCGCCGGCCGGCTCGAGTGCCGGTGGCAGCGCGAACGGCTCCCCGAGGCGATCCGGGAGCTGGTCCTCGACGATCAGCGGCTCCGGAACGACCTCTGCTGGTCGGTGTTCGAATAGGGCCGGGGCTGCGTCCATGGCGCGTGCGGGTCGGTGAGGGTAGGGTCTCGGCCGATTCGACGAGCGTATTTCGGGGGTGACCATGGTTTCGGCTCGACTCGATGCTCACGCAAAGGCCACGGGTCAAATGCGTTACGTCAACGACGTCTCCCTTCCGGGGATGACCTATGTCGCGGTGGCGAGGAGCAGCGTGCCGCACGCCCGGATCCGCTCGATCGACACGAGCGTCGCCGCCTCGCAGCCGGGGGTGATCGGGGTCTTCACCGCCAAGGACCTGCAGGTCTCGACCTACGGCCGCAGCGTCCGGGACGTCTCGGTGCTTGCGGACGACAAGGTCCGCTACGTGGGCGAGCGCGTCGCCGCAGTCGTCGCAGAGTCGCGTGTCGCCGCCGAAGCCGCCGCGGAGCTGGTGGAGGTCACCTACGACGAGCTCCCGGCCGTCTTCACCGCCGAGGAGGCGATCGCCCCGGGCGCGCCCACCGTGCACGACGCGCCCTGGGCCTATCCCCGGGCGTTCATCACCGAAGAGCAGGGCCAGAACCGGCAGTCGGTCGTCGAGGAGGGCTCCCTCGAGGCGGTCGAGGAGGCGCTCCAGAAGTCGGCGTTCGTCGTCGACGAAACCTATACGACGTCTGCGATCCATCAGGGCTACCTCGAACCGCAGGCCTGCGTTGCCGACGTCGAGCCCTCGGGAAAGGTCCGGCTCTGGCTCACGAACAAGTCGCCGTACATTCTGCGGAGCCAGATCGCCGACTGTCTCGGCATCGAGGCCGATTCGATCGAGGTCCAGCCGATCGCGCTGGGTGGCGATTTCGGCGGGAAAGGCTCACCCGAGGAAGCCCCGCTCTGCGTGGCGCTCGCCCGACTTGTCGGGCGCCCTACGAAGATGGTCCTTCGCTACACCGAGGACCTTTTGTCCACTGATGCACGCCATCCAGCCCGGATATACGTCCGTATCGGCTGCGACACCGACGGAAACATCACCGCCTGGAGCCAGGACGCGCTCCTCGACGGCGGCGCATACGGAGGCTTCAAGCCGGCCCCGACCGTCAGCATCCACGGCGCCCTCGAGCCCGGTGGCTACCGGATCCCCGCCTTTTACAGCCGGAGCGTTATCGCCTATACGAACACCGTCCCGAAGGGCCATATGCGGGCGCCCGGCGCCCCGCAGGCGACCTTCGCCACCGAGTCGGCGATGGACGAGCTCGCGCTGAAGGTCGGGTTGGAGCCGGCAGATCTGCGCTATCGCAACCTGCTCCGCACCGGCGAAGCCGACGTGAACGGGCGCGAGTGGATCGAGTTCCGTGGTCAGGAGACCCTCGATGCGGCGCTGGCCGCGCTCCGGATCAGGGAGGACGCGCCGGCGGGTTGGGCGAGCGGGGTCGGCATCTCGGTGTACAGCCGCACGACACCGACGTCCACGTCCTCGAGCATGCGGCTCGTCCCGATGCCCGACGGGCGGCTCTCCTGCGAGATCGGCGTGATCGAGACCGGGACGGGCAGTCATACCGTCGCCCGGGAGCTGTTGGCCAAAGGGCTCGCGATGCTGCCGGAGGACATCGACGTCGTCCAGGTCTCGACCGACGAGCTCCCCACGGACCCCGGTGCCGGTGGCAGCCGGGTCACGGCATCGCTGGCGATGGTGGCCGACCAGGCGATCAAAGCGTGGCGCGCACGCCTGGAGGACGAGCCCGTGCTCGTGGTCGTCGACGAGAAGGGTGGCCCGCCGGTCGGCTCCTACGGCGTGCAGATCGCACAGGTCGCCGTCGACCCGGAGACCGGCCAGGTGAAGGTGCTCGAGATCTTGAGCACGGTAGACGTGGCCGAGATCATCAACGAGAAGTCCCATCAGATGCAGATCGACGGCGGCGCGGCGATGGGCTTCGGCTATGCCTGTCTCGAGGATCTCGACGAGTCCGACGGCCAGGTCTGGTCGGCAAATCTCGGTGATTTCAAGCTCCCCTCGTCGCGGGACGTCCCGGATTTCAAGACGGTGCTCGTCCGGGGTGGCCGCGGCGTCGGCACCGCGAACGTGAAGAACATCGGCGAGACGACGACGCCGCCGACCGCCGCGGCGATCGCCAATGCGGTCGCCGACGCGGTGGGCGCCCGGATCCGGGACCTCCCGATCCGTGCCGAACGCGTCCTTGCGCTAATCGAGGCCGCGCCATGAGGTTGCACTTCGCCTTGAACGGCGAGGAGATCGCCTGCGACGCCGAGCCGGACGCGCTGCTGATCGACGTCATCCGGGACCTCGGGCTCACCGGCACGAAGGAGGGCTGCGCGGTCGGGGTTTGCGGCGCCTGCACCGTCCTCGTGCGCGAGGTGCCGGTGTGCTCCTGCCTCTACCTGGCGGCGATGGCCGAAGGCGCCCCGGTGTGGACGGTGGAGGGCATCGCAAAACGCGACCCGGCCCTGGTCGAGTGCTTCGTCGAGCGCGAGGGGATGCAGTGCGGCATCTGCACCCCCGGCCAGGTGGTCTCCGCGTTCGCCCTCGGACTCGAACACGACTCCGCCACCGAGGAGGAGATCCGCGGGTTCATGTCCGGAAACCTCTGTCGCTGCACGGGGTACGTCACGATCACCGAAGCCGTGAGGTCCTACCTTGACCACCGCTGAGTTCGTCAAGCCGGGGACCCTCGACGAGGCGCTGGCCGCCATGACGCGGCCGGGGTCCATGCTGCTCGGCGGCGGGACGTCGATCGGCATCTTGTTGAAGAACCGGCTCATCGAACCGCAGACGCTGGTCTGGGTCGGCGCGCTCCCGGAGCTCTCGGGCATCGGGATCGATGGCGACGGAACCATTCGCATCGGCGCCGCGGCCACCCTTCGCGAGCTCGCCCGTTCGGAGCTGTTGGCCGGCGCCGTGCCCGTGCTGCCCGACGCGGCCGGCCGGATCGGGAACCCCCGCGTGCGGGCGGTCGCGACACTCGGCGGCGCGCTCGTGCACGGCGACCCGAGGCAGGACCTTCCGCCGGTCCTGCTCGCACTGCGGGCGCAGGTGGACATCGCCGCCGGCAGCGGCACGCGAACCGCCGGATTGGACGGCTTCTACCACGGCTTCATGGAGGTGGCGCTCGGGGAGGACGAGCTGATCACCGGCGTGGCGGTCCCGGCGCGGACTGCCTGGCGCGACCGCTACTCGCGGTTCACGCCCGGCAGCGAGGACGACTTCCCGACCGTCGGCGTCGCGGTGTCGCTCCGGGTCGGGGACGCTGGGCTGGTCGAGGACGCGGAGATCGCCCTCGGGGGAGTGGACTCCCGGCCGATCCTCGCCGCCGAGGCAGCCCACTCGCTGATCGGCACCGAGGGCGGCGGGGCCGCGCTCGAGGAGGCAGCGCGGGTCGCCGCGGCCCACTGCGAGCCGGGCGACGACGCCCGCGGCTCGGCCGACTACAAGCGAAAGATGGTGGGCGTCTGGGTGCGGAGGACCGTGGCGGCCTGTCTGTCAGGATGAGGCGCCGGCCGCGGTGGCCTCGGGCACCTCGACGAGCCTGCCGGTCTTCACGTCGTACACGTAGCCGTAGATGGGAATGCCGGCAGGCACGAGCGGGTGCGTCCTGATTCGGCGCACGTCCTCGGTGACGCTCTGGGTCTGATCCGGAATGGTCAGCCAGTCGATGTAGTCGCCCTCCCGTGAACCGGGACCGGCGCCCACGTCGTAGAACCCCTGGTCGCCCAGCGCGGCGGTCTCCAGGCTGCTGGCGAGCAGCCCGCGCATCACGTCGTCGGTGAAGAACTCCATGCCGCAGTTGGTGTGGTGGATGACGAACCACTCCTTGCTGCCGAGGAGCTTGTAGGAGATCACGAGCGAGCGGATGGCGTCGTCACTGGCCCGGCCACCGGCATTGCGGATGACGTGGGCGTCACCCTCGGCCAGGCCGGCGTACTTCGCCGGATCGAGCCGGGCATCCATGCAGGTCAGGATCGCGAACCCGCGGGCGGGCGGCAGGGCGAGATCGCTCTTCGCCCCGAAGGAGGCCGCGTAGGCCTCATTCGCATGCAGAACCTCGGGCAGGACAGACATCGGCGCTCCTTCGCGTTTATGCGGATGTCAGGGGATCGGGGCGCTCCAGATGAAGGTTCCGAAGTTCGCTTCGGTGTCACGCGGCGAGGAGGGGATGTACTCGGTCATGAGGTAGGCCCGTCCGTTCCAGACCGCACCCGCCGAGTAGTCACCCCACCGGCAACCGACGGCAGGCGTGGAGAACGGCGGGTAGCACGTGAACCCGTCCTCGGGCGCGGCGCCGGCGGCCGCCACGTGGATCGGTCCGCTCGCCGCTCCGCCGGTGAAGGAGACGTAGGCGGCGCTCGGGTAGTCCGACGTGCCGGTCATCGTGAAGTCCAGGTAGCCGTTGCCGGATCCGTCGACCACCAGCGCCGGATAGATGAGGCTGTCGGTCGTCGAGACGTAGCCCTGACTGGCCACCGAGGCCGAGACGCTCGACCCGCTCACCGAGGGCGCCAGGTCGAACCAGGCGACGCCGTCGTGGCCCGCGTCGGCCGAGGGGACGGTCGCGGTGTCGAGCTCGGTATAGAGATTGCCGGCGGTGTAGACCGACTCCTGCAGGGCGTTGAAGTCCGCCTCGAGCGCCGGAGGTGACCGGTGGTAGCCGAATGTGGCGCCGAGGGGCAGCGGGCCGTTTTTCTGGCCGGCGCTGGGCGGGAAGGCGTACGCCTCGCTCGAGAGCTCCGTCGCCGAGAGCGTCGGGGTGCCGCCGGTGGCGAGCGCATTCGTGCCGGTCAACGCGTAGACGACGAGGTGGTTGTCCGCGAACAGGTCCGAGTTGGACTCGGGGAAGTATTCCGTGTTCGGGGCGTAGGTGCCGCCCGGAGGCGTCGTGGCCGGCGAGAGGTGATATGGCCCGTTGCTCGACGCCGTTCCGCTCGTGCCCGGCGGCCCGTCGGCGCTGAACCCGTACGGGTCGGCCGTGATGGCGTAGCGGGCGACGCTGATCGCCGAGGTGCCGTCCGCGGCGGCCTCGAGGCCCTGCTTGGAGACCGCGTAGAGGACGGTGCCGTTGTAACCGGGCGCGTTTGCCGGGGCGTCGGTGATGTTCGAGAACTCGTTGGTGGTGATGTAGAACCCGTTGGCGTCGGCACCGATCTGGTCGAAGTCGCCGAAGCACGGGCAGTCACCGAGCGGGTTGTTGACGTCGGTCGTGTCCAGCCCGAAGACGGTGTACTCGCCGAGTGGGTCGGAGGTCTGCGAGACGGCGAGGAACTGGGTGTTCGTCTGCGGGGTCGCGGCGGGCCCCGGTTGAGCCGAGACGAACATGGAGAAGAACCACCGCTGGGTGTCCGCGTCGTAGTAGCAGCGCGGATCGGAGAGGAACGCCGAGGCGGGCTGATCAAGCATCCCCCACGCCGGGGTGACCGGCCACACGACGTTCCCACTGGCTCCGTAGGCGGCCGCGGCGTCGTTCACGAAGTCGAAGGTGATCGGGTTCCCGCTGGCGTCGGGCCCGGCGCAGGTCGCCTGGTCGGGAGGCTCGACGTTGGAAAACGTGGGGGTGACGGGGTTGGGGATGTTGACCGATGCCTCCTCGGGGCCGGTCACCCCCTCGACGCCGGTTTCTCCGGCCACGTTGGTCCGCACGACGGAGAAGTTGTTGCCGGCCGTGATCGGGGTGCCGTGATTGCCGGCGGGATGGGGACGGCCGAGCCGGCCGGACGAAGCCGCCGCCGGCTGGACGACCGCGGGTGTCGCCGTCGCCGCCGGCTTCTCGCCGGCGATAGCTGCGAAGTTCACGGTGCCGACCACCTGCATGTTCTCCTGCGAGGTGGTGTAGGTGATGGGGGCGGCGCTGCTGGCGCCGGCGAGCGGGGCGGCGATGCTCATCCCCGCCAGCGACCCCCCTCCGATCGACAGTGCGGCCAGAACCTTCACGAATCGCCGGATGCCAGCAACTCTGCGCATATGTCCTCGCTCCCCTCGGCCGCGGTCCGTGCTCGGCCCGCTCCGACTGGTGGTCGATGCTCCGGCGGAAGCTATCGCCACGCGAAAGGAAGGTCAACAGTCGGCCTCTCCCGGTAAATCTCGCTCAAATCCGAGAAATGGTCAGTCCAGCGATTCGTTCAACAGGCCGAGGGCCGCCGCCGCAAAGGCGACCATGTTTGCGGACCGGTCATCCGAGCCCGTGAGCAGGTGGCGGGTCGAGTCCGCCGGCCCGGCGACGGCGACCCAGACGTGGCCGGGCGGATCGCCGTAGCGGCTCCCCGTCGGCCCGGCCGCACCGCTCTCGCCGATCGCCCACGTCGTCTCGAGCCTGGCGGCGGCCGCGTGCGCCAGATAGAGGGCGTATTCCTCCGTCTCGGCCTGCAGGCCGGGCGCGGCGGGCACGGCGCCGCCGAGGAAGGTCTGGTTGGCCATGCGGGTGTAGGTGACCGTGCCGCCGACGAAGTAGGCGGAGGCTCCGGGGATGGAGAGCAGCGACGCCGAGATGAGGCCCCCGCAGGAGCTTTCGGCCACGGCGATCGTCTCTCGCCGCTCGCGGAGCCTGCGCGCCGCCTGCTCGGCCAGGGCAGTGAGCTGGGTGTCGAACATCTCGACAGTCTTGCCCCTCGCGCCGGTGACCGGGAGGGGTCCGCGTCGGCGGTTACGCTGGCGGTCTTGGCCCGCGCCAAGCGCGACAACCCACCCTGTCAGGGCGCCGCGGCGTCGTTGACCATCCGTATCGGAGGCTGCAGTGACGCTCGCTTCGAACCGTGCCTCCTGGCGTCAGGATCTGGCCCCCTACGCTGAGCCTCGACTGAAACGGGGACTGCTCGACATCGCCACCTCCGTAGTGCCGTATCTGGCGCTGTGCGTGGCGATGTACCTGCTGCTGCCCGTCTCGCCGCTGTTGATGCTGCTCCTCGTCCTCCCGACCGCCGGATTCCTGGTGCGGGTCTACGTCATGTTTCATGACTGCGCCCACAGTTCGCTGCTTCCCGGCCGGCGAGCGAACAACTGGGCCGGCAGGGTCCTCGGGCTCTTCGTCCTCTCGGCCCTTCAGCAGTGGCGGGAGGAGCACGCGGGCCACCACGCCACCTCGGGGGATCTCGACCGCCGGGGCGAAGGCGACGTCGAGACCCTGACGGTCGCCGAATATCACGCACGTCCGTGGCAAGGCCGGCTTGCCTACCGGCTCTTCCGTCACCCGCTCGTGATGTTCGGGTTCGGGCCGGTGTTCGCGATGATCATCGAACCACGGCTCGTGCATCGCGGGACGCGGCCGAGGATCCGCAACAGCATCCTCGGCGTTGACGCGGCGTTGGTGGCCGTGGTCGCAGGGCTGTGCCTGCTTATCGGCTGGGAGGACTTCCTGATCGTGTGGGCACCATCGGCCTTGGTGGCCGGTGCCGTGGGTATCTGGTTGTTCTATGTCCAGCACCAGTTCGCCGGCGTCTACTGGGAGCGCCACGGCGAGTGGAGCTTCTTCGACGCCAGCGTGCGTGGCAGCTCGTATCTGCGGCTCCCGAAGATCCTGCAGTTCTTCACCGGGAACATCGGCCTGCACCATGTCCATCACCTGAACACGCGGATCCCGAACTACAACCTCCAGCGCGCCCACGACGCCAGCGGGATGTTCGACGGGGTGCCGGCGGTCTCCATCCGGGACGGTCTTCGTGCGGTCAACCTCAAGTTGTGGGACGAGGACGCCGGCCACCTCGTATCCTTCGCCCAGGCCAAGCACTCACGGATCCCTCGCACGTCCCTTTCAGCGACCTGACACCCGGTTCGGGCGTGGCGCCCGGGGCCCCGTTCGGGCTGTGAGCAGACTCGGTCCATGTGAGCAGACTCGGTCCATGTGAGCAGCCACAGGTCAAACGGCGCACTCCAGCGAGCACATGGACGCGATTCGGTCACATGGTCGCGGATCACTCACAAAGCGCCCCCACGACCTCTGGCAATACAGTTGACTGTCCGACAGTACAGTCGTATTGTTGCCATCTATGGCGCCAACGCCGCCCGATGCTCTCCGCAGAGATGGCCGATCCGGCTGATATGCCCCTGCGCGAATCGGACCTGACGGCATACGCCAGAATCCGCAACGCCGC
>Ga0123355_10014243_pt1 | contig 12425 bp, 7 predicted proteins | sample TergutEmb28metaG_3_FD_89872 | JGI IMG/M metagenome (GOLD analysis project Ga0123355, IMG submission 89872) | Embiratermes neotenicus P1 segment gut microbial communities from Petit-Saut dam, French Guiana - Emb289 P1 | ecosystem: Host-associated > Arthropoda: Insects > Digestive system > Gut ...
CCAATCCAACGTGAGAACCATAGACACTACACCTATATCACGGCCCCCATATACTACCCCCCTAATACCTACACAACGAAGTAGGCCCACACCCCACCCCTCCATTCATTGACCCACTAGATTTCCCACCAGATAAACTCACCTGTAGCACTATGATGAGATCTCAACATCGCCACGCAGTATAGGCATATACATGATACTCTTTTAGCAAAAGTGTAATAACCTGAAGATGGTCGCTATAGGTCGAAACATGTAGTTATTTACCTTGCTAATAAATATCATCATCTAGCATACAATTATAGTTGTGTTTTCTGACTGCATTCACCTTACTATTAGTCTTCAACACACAACGGGGATGACACACCTCAGAATTAGACTCATGCCCTTAAGTATATTGCAGAAGTAAAAATATTATTTTTCTACTTTTGTGTGTGAATAGCTGTTTCTAGTTGGTAAAACTTCATTGCATAGCAAACAAGCTAACATACACTTCTTATTTCTGTGCACTGATTATGGACCCAATATTTTTTAGGAAGCGCCACTTTAAAATTTCAGTCTGCTTAACTATAAACTCCACACAGACAAAACGTGAATATTCTCAGGCGTAGTGATTGCTTCTAAGCACTTTATGTACCATTATGTACCCATGCTTTCTTTTTTTACGTCTCTGCGTCTCACTCACAGGTCGTAATTATTGACTATATTTGATACCCAGAATGAAGACGAAAAATGACGTAATGATTTCCAAAATAAATGAGTGGCACTAATAGGGTGTGTGGGTTTGAATGCTGATTGGATTACTTTGTGCTTTGAATCAGTGTGCAGCCTGTCTCATACGTTATATTATTGAAGCACTCTAAACTTTATGCTTTTCAAGGAAATAAATTTGTTTTAAAATATAGTAGTAAATTAGTTACTAAACTAGAAGAATATAATTTACTGTTAAAGGTCAGGTTGATAATACATTTAGGTAATTTCAGGGTCGTAAATATCTGGATGTGGGCTGTTCTGTAACAAATTTTCTTCAAAATATAATACAAAGCTTACTACGACTATGACAATGAATTTTCTTCATGACAGTCAAAGGAATAGCAGGTTGTGCTTTTGGGTGTTCCTGAATGTGTACTTTTGCAAATCAAATATTTAATATTAGAAGAAGTTTGGGTATATTCGTAAGCGAATTTCTATAACTTAAACACAAAGTACGAAATGCCACAGCCATAAGCAGAGTTCTCTACAGCTCGGATGTGAGGCCCATACAGTCTTCTATTCATTGGGGACCGCATTTCTTTACATGTCAATAAATCTGCCGGCGCTTGAGAGTGACCACGCACCTCCGACCACTGCTGAGGTTAACAGCGAATAGAACTATACCTTTAATGAATTTCTGTGGCTTCTGACTTGCGCAGGGACAACTTTTCCTCTCACGTTTTATTATCGTTTAGCAAAATATGACTAGGAAGTAGAGTAAATCTAACGTCCAACACGCTGGACCAAGTGGGTAACACTCTGTTTGAATTGTCCCATGTTCTGTACCCTATGGTTAGCAGGGACCTCAACTACTGTATTGCAAATAATCGATTGTTTGATTTTGTGATTATTCGCAACATGTCTATACAAACATGATTAACACTTCGCAGACTTACACCCTCATCTCATACATTATTTAAAACAAATCTGGTTGAAATTCTGAGTTCTCGTACTATATATGCATGCTTGTACTATGAATAATATATTGGAAATCTGTTATTCTAAGGAGCGTTGTTTTGAAAACGTAGTGCGCACATCTCTGAAGCTACCGAAGATAGAATAAAGTTATGAGCAGTTTTAACGGTAACTAACTAAAACGACCAGTTCTCCAGCCGCGTTGATCACAGAACAAAACATACGCTTACTGAAATAATGAAATTGCTTATTTCTTATGCGGATTCCTCAACCCTTTGACGCCTAACGACGACTATAATGGTCGTACCACACCGCTAATTTCTAAACGTTTCATTTTATATATTTATTCAACAAATAAAGGTACTGAATATTTTAAACATGGTGTATACTCTCCGTTTTTTCCTCTTCAAAATTCAGTTTGTTTAATAAATCTAACTTATTTGGTTCCTGTATTATTCACATTTAATGTACAGGGTGTGCTAAAATTAAAAAAATAATTCCGGCGCCAAAAGGTTAATACGCCCACAGTTCCATTGTTGACTGGTATATTTGACCAATATTTACAACAACAATAACAATAATAATAATAACTGACAAGGAAATAAAAGAGATTTATTCTTGTTTATTAAATACACTTTATGACGGCTGAATTATGTGGCATTACATTTTGTTCATATTTTACGCGTAGGTCGGAAGTTTATATTATTTTTTACAAAACAGAAACTTTATGATTTAAACTGCGTAAAGTAGCCTAGTGACAAAAGTGCTGTGACTATCGATTGCTACATTTCGTTCAGTACTTAGCCATTTCAGATCAGACCACAGAGGATGAAATGCCTGAAGTCTCGGAAGACAGCGGGACTATGTAAGTCTCTTATGGACCGTGAAGTTAGTGGATTTTAATTGCGGTCCTTGGTATTGTAACTTGGATGGGCAAAAAAGTATGCATATATACCCTAATGGAGTGGGTTTGGCTAATACTTTGACAATGTTCATCGTCGTAATTTTATTAATACCAAATAATTTTAAAGGCTTTATCTGTCTGGAATTCAGGTGGGAGCTAGTCGTTAATGTCGAACCAGCGATGAGAGGGTAGCTGCTGCTAGAATTGTGGTTGGTTCCTTCTCTCCTTTTTAGCCTCTCTGATGACAGAGACATAACCCACCTCAAAAATGTTGTGTTATATGTAAGCCCAAAGTATTGGACAATATTCAAAATTTTGTCCAACTTACTGCCACACGTCATCGTCAAAAACATCTAAAGTCGACCTAATAGAATCGCAATAAGGGTACGTCGGGTGTTTAACTGACAGCGGAACCAGCCCATGGATGGCATATGGATCTTTCAAGGACCAAAAATATACTCAAGCGTTCAGGTCATGCCGGGGAGTTCAACAGTGCGCTACATTATAGAAGCCACTCTGCTAATGATGTTTACATAACCATTTACTCTCTCTTTTGAGATCCATGCAAGGTACAAAAATGCATTATTTGGGCATATTGTAGAATTTTTAGAGGTAAACCTAGTGGTATATAAAATAGCTACTGGACTATACACGGACAATATCACGGGACGACACTTCGTGTATTAGTCTGGGATTATCCACTGATTAGTATACGTTATGCGCAGTATTTATGTGATATCAGCAGCCACTTACGTCAAATGAGCTACAAAACTACATAATTCAGCCCTAAACAACGATTCTCGAAACAAGGGGTTTCGAGGACCTGTATTATGTACGGAATGGAAATATAAATGAACTTCTGTCTTTTCTGCGACACTTTTTATACTATTTCTTACATAAGCATATTTCAACGTGTAAGTTAACAATGTATTACATTATAGTTCGTGTTCATAACAACAACAACAACAGGTCGACGACGACGACGACGACAACAACAACAACAACACAAGGACATCAACTTAAGACTGAAACGCGCAGTTCATGACCCCCGATTAGTCAAAGACTCGCTGGTATGTGTAAACTGCAGAATTTCTGTGTTGATGAACACGCCGAGGTAACACTACTGTAGTGGGAATGAGTCATTAATTGGTATCGCTGTCCAACAGAGGTTCTGTGCGGTGAATTGCCACACTAGCCATATGCAGCAGATGTCAAGGTTCAGACCAAAACACGTATTGCCTACAATTTCGTGGCTGAGAAATTTAAAAGAATTAATTAGAAAGTTAACGATTCTATCCGAGTGATTAGTTTTCACCTGTCAATAGTAAATGTAAATATTAATGACGGGGTAAAGTGGGCTGCGGGTTTAATTCTTCTGGCTTGTATATGGGAGACGTCCTACTTGAATCGCTGTTAAGAAACTGACGAGGTTTGAAGTAGTTTTATTTAGCCACTTCGGCAAATTCAGGGATATTATCTCCAACTTAGACACGACCCGTTCCATTCACTTCCTTCCTAAATCAATACTTACGCCTACCGTAATCCTAAAATTCGACGTCATATATTCTGAACTAATACAAGTGCCATCAAATACACCATTAAGTAAGTAAATATATTACACAGATTGTTCCAAAAGTAATTACCACTTCCCTGATATGCAGAATTGTTTGATCAGCAAGCACAATAAAGCATTTCATCTTTCAGTTGAAGCATCATTTCTAAAGGCGATACGAAGGCTTTTTACAAACAGGTGTATATTCCAGAATAAGTAGAGGAATTATAGAGGGATTTTTATACTTACAAGTTATGTAAAGGAAATAATTGCTAGAGCGAGTTCCTTTAGTCTTGATTGACAATTTACCCAAGAGTGTGGCAGCAGAAGTTACAGGCAGTTGCCAGCGGAAACAGCGTTAATCCAATCCCGGACAAAGTTTCATTCAATTTTGGTCACTAAACTTGGTCAGCGCTAAAGCGAAGTAACTTTGCTCGGACCAAGATTAGACGACGACTCCTTGTGCTTCAGTCTTAAAAGGATTAACTGTACGTACAAGAACGTTCTAACACTAACTGCACGGCTGACACTTTTAAGGATGCATGTTTATATTCCACATTCTAATTCTCGAATCGTGGAATTGGTTAGTTACTTCTTTAATCAATAAGTCGGTTGCTGATTTGTTTGTTTTTGTTTTTTTTTAACCAGTCAGTAGAGCCTGTGCTTTGTTGTTTAATTCCTTATTTTTGTGTTTTACTTTAAAGCCCCATAAATTTAGCAGAACTTTTAGCGTCGAAAGATCTAGTGATGATGAACAATACGTTGGGAAGCACAGCATGTCGGCACTTACCTGAAGGGGCAGAAGAAGACCACGGCAACTTCAGAGTAGATGGTGTCCCTGCTAAAATTCTAAGTCATAATGAGTATTCATTTAGCGACTCTGCTCCATTCTTGTTTTTTTATTCGGTTGGTTATTTAGTCAGTCAGTTACTTGAGGCAGTTCATTAGATTAATAGATGATTAGTCATCTAGTGGAAAATTCAAACAAGTACTATAGTTCTGAGGGTTGTTTGACCGTGCTTCTTCCTCATGAAATAATGTAAAATGCCAACTTGACGCAACAAGGTAATTTTATTGGTGTATTCTTAGCTCGACATGTTTCGGGTGCATACCCTCATCATCAGGAGCATTAGATGTTGAGTTGCAGCATATGGTTTTCTGCACCGAATTTTGGATGGGTGGTGGTCTTGACAGCCGCTGCGTAGGTCGTGTGTACGGTGCGGATGGTGCCGTGCGATGCACGGCACCATCCGCACCGTACACACGACCTACGCAACGCCTCTCAAGACCACCACCCATCCAAAATTCGGTGCAGAGAACCATATGCTGCAACTCAACATCTAATGCTCCTGATGACGGACGTATGCACCCGAAACATGTCGAGCTAAGAATACACCAATAAAATTACCTTGTTGCATCAAGTTGACATTCCACATTATTTCACTATAGTTCTGATTTGTTAAAATGTCCCTTTTTACAGACCAAGAGGGTTTTAAACAGTTACTTCATGATGTTATCCTATTCAATGCAATTTCTGATAACTTTAATTCTTCAGCATAAATAAGTTTGATATAGAGATAACATATCTAAATATATTTAGGGATTACGTTTTCGAATTTCCGGCTGTTTAACATCCATCCGGACCAAAGGTTTTGCGGTTGTCATCTCATAATTTGAACGTGTATTTGTGTAAAATGGGCCACAACTGTCTCTTTGCAAATATGTACTTACGTACCGTGATGGTATGGTTCTAAATCGACGTAATATAAGTTGTAAAATTGAAAAATGTTTTATTAAGAAATCTAAGAATCACTCACAAAAGCGCGGCGCTGAGTATTCTGAAAAGCTGTTGGTAAATAAAAATTATTTTGAAGATGCGTGAGAAATACCAATTCTGGTGTTGTCATGATGCTACATTACAGATTGTGGCTGTGAAGAATTTGGGGATAGAGTATATATAAAGCACACAGAACAAGCAATAAGAGGCGAATGTGTAAGTGTACTGGCTGAATTGGATATTTGGGAATAGCATAGAGTCGATTTCTTTTCAAATCCACGTTTCGTAAAACAGAAGCATAAAACAAATGAAAGGAGCATGCACGCTGAGTGAGCCAAGTGAAAGCAACAGAATTCCCTGAAGACTCCAGTACGTTTCACTGCCTCCATATGATGCTAGAAAATACAAAATGGGAATTGCTATGCGCACGAATGTACAAGTAATTTTGTTCTTTCTTTCTCTAACTTTATCTTTCGTGCCGAATAACCCACTCGAATCGGATCACTATAATTCAGCGATTCTCTTTTATGTGACTTAAGACAACTGATCTTTAAAATAATGCAGAACTCCTTTACACTTTACATTTATTCTTTCGGCGTGGTTGAAACAATTCTAGTTAAAAGAAAGTGGCATTAAACGTAGCGGTAAAAGAAACCACAATGATATGAAACAATTCCCCATGTAGAACTTAGTAAAATTAAACATTCTATGTAGCGCGTAAGGCAATGAAATGTTACGTACGAATATAAACACATTTGTAGATAACAGAGAAGGAAATGGAAGTGGAGAGAAGGACAATTAAGTAGAAGAACTAAGTAACGGAACAAACGTAGGAAGGGAGAAATAAGTATGCGAAGAATATGTGATGGAAAGGTTAATTGGAAAGATTGAGTTAGGACGTAGGTGCACCTAATTGTCCTACTGCTGTGGCAAAAGAGATGGTTAGCTTTTCTCAGAACCCGTCGGAAGTTTGTGAATTCGGAGAGGCTTATTTTTTAATACTGCGGTAATTATTATAGGACATTAGTCTTTAGGTTCCTTCGCAAAATTGCGAAAAGCGACTATTAGCTTAATCATGTCTGTCCGTCTGTCCTCATGGAACAACTCGGCTTCTACTGGAAGATTTCTTAATGAGCTATTATATTTCAGTAGATTTCGAAAATCTGGCGAGAAAATGCATGTTCCCTGAAATCTGACAAGAATAACGGATACTTCACATGAACACTAATACACATTTTGATCACACCCCGTTCAATTCTTCTTAGAATGAAGAAGTTTAAGAAAAAGTTGTAGAGAAAATGAAAACACACATTATGTTCATAAACGGTTTTATTTAATCGTGATATTTATGAGACAATGTGGAAAATTGTTGCAGAGCGGTGAAGGCCACAAATGACAATATGGCTCATGTGCATTGTATACTGTATATCTGAGGCCACACATACACACTCAGATTTCGTTATAATTATTACCCTTCCATTGCAACAATGTTTGTGCGAACGCGCATCGATGTTACGTGGCATGCACATTGACGGCCCTGTGTTTGTTGTTTTCCAACGTTACCCCTATAGACTTTTTTATTGTGTGTAGCATCTTGTCATGAACATCCTCCTTAATCCTGAAAGCAATTTCTCTCTTAATCACTTTATATTTGTCTAGAACTACACACAGTTCCACTGTCCCCATTAAGGGTTAGAAGGAGGTGTATCCAAATTTTCCCCGGGAATAACACCAAATAAGTTTCGAACACGCGGAAAGGGTTAACGTAGAAGTGCTGGGTGTGATGCCACAAAAAAATTAAATAGTGACGGCTGTCCATGTCCGAATACCCACCCTGAAGCTCATAATAACTCACGCAGAACGACGTGAAAATTTCCATCCCAGATGATTGACGCAATGTTAGAGAGTGTGATCAGTTTCGGGATGTACCTGCTTCGATTCAGGCAACAAATTGGCTCTTCTGATTGATGATTTCGTGACACTGACAGATAAGGATTAATATGATAGTAGTCAGAACTTGCCATTCATCATTCGCAATCATCTTTTTGAGTGTTATTACGAAGGTAGGTGAATGTGGGATCTGATACAGTATCGGCAAATAACCGAATAAGTGACCTAATCTCCTTCTACCCAATCCGACGCAAAACCCACTCACTTGTAAACCGCAGCACTCAGTACTCACTAATCAACCAAACGCATTCAGTCTCTCCACTAATAAACCCAGCAGTCTCATTCTGTTTTGTGACCAACACACGCAACACAACGAAGTTGCCGACTAGGTCACTCAGCAGATCCCCAATTAGAATTTTTACTGGCTTAAATTCTTCATAGTGCATCTCATTTCTTCTAGGTAACAGTCTGGATGTTAGCTACAATAGTTTCCTTCCCAATTATTTTCAATTCATGACATGACTGTCATCGTAATTCGACGTCAGGTAGCCTAAATTTTAAAAACTTTGTGAAATCAATCAAAAGAGTGTCAGACGTCTCTAAACATGCTACACGTCACATGAATGTGAGTGGATGTTATTTGATATTTGCTGTCGTATTTTCCATAATGACAAGCTAATTACCAACAGTTATTATGATTTTTAATTTTTTATTTGGAAGTATGACTTTGTTTAGAATATTCTGCTTCTTGGTTCAGTGCTTATTTCTTTTGAACCGTACTTTAACTCTCTGACATTCTTTCCACGTGCTAAAATTGAAAAATACTTACGAGTAGAATACAAGCCTAATAGCTTTTCCTCTGTAATCTGTATATCGCCTTCAAAATTCTTTAACAATTTGGTATTTATATTGTTTTGTAGGGCATACATCTTTATTATGACACACAGGTAATTTTTTATCTCTACGTGGATTAATAATATTCTACTAGTTAAGAGTCTGAAAATTTTCACTGCTGGTAACTCCAATATTCTATTGGACACGGTATGTTGGATGTTAAGTACATAAAGACATTAAAAGGCTAAAGAATAAGAGACCAACTTGATGTCACAATTTATTAAGTTTTATTTCGCTTCTTCTATGCTCGACATGTTTCGGACATTAATACATCCATCATCAGGAGCCTGCGACTTTTCTATTGTATCACCACATTGGTTGTGTGTTCTTGTTTCGATGTGTATAGGAGTTTTGGTGTGGCTGGTTGGGGTGGTATCCGTGTGGCAGGCTGAAGCTTCACGGATACCATCCCAACCAGCCACACCAAAACTCCAACACACATCGAAACAAGAACACACAACAAATGTGGTGATACAATAGAAAAGTCGCAGGCTCCTGATGATGGGTGTATTAATGTCCGAAATATGTCGAGCATAGAATAGAAGAAGTGAAATAGAACTTAATAAATTGTGACATCAAGTTGGTCTCTTATTCTTCAACTATCAATGGTGCACGGTCCAATATACATTAGATTTACATAAAAAGGTCTGCGAATTTCTGGCACGAACTAGGATAAAATTTCTATCGGACATCTCTATGAATTCGACTACAATTTTTTCTAAACCAGACATTTTAATGTTTTGCTTATATTTGATTTTTATTATAATCTCCCCTCCCCTTGCCGCGTTCGTGTTTGTCTTTGTCAATAATGCTGACTTGGGCCTACATCGTTTTTTGTCTATTTGTTTTTAAGTGTTAATTCACAACCCTTTTTTGTATTACACATAATTGCCAGTTTTTCAAGATATCAGTGAATAGTTTGAAATAACCTCTCTATACAAAATAATACATCTATAAGCATACAGAAAAATCAATAGATGGAAATAAATTTAGGTGAGAATTTCGTGCTTCGGCGTTTAATTTAACGCATATTTGTAACGTTTTCATAAGACTTTCGAATAAAAAAAAATACATTTTATATGAAGTGTCTTCTTGAACAAATTGGGTTTTGCTGACTCATCGACCATGCTCTCCTTCATGTCCGCGCCTTATACCCGTGTTATTCGCCCCATTGTTATTAAAAGTAGTATCAGTGTTAATATTACTATCAACACCATAAATATCGTCATCATCAAATTCGGTATGCCAAGTCCAGAACTACTGTTTCTGTCATCTTTTAACATATTCATATAATAGTTAAATCTTCTTCGTTGTCGTCGTCCTCCTCCTCCTCCTTCTCCTCCTTCTCCTACTTTTCTTTTTTCCTCCTTCTTCTTCTTCTTCCTCTCATTAACACCATCATCAACACCATTACCACCTTCATCATTTTGTTTTCAAGGATTACTGACTCGTGGCCCATTCCGATCAAAGTATTAGAAGCCAAAGTCTCCTTAATGGGGCGTCCGGTTTTCCTCTTCCTGCTGGTTGTCATTTCGTAATAAAGTAAGGCAATAGGGATCTGTCGATTCTCTTAATATGTTGTATCCATTTATTTTTGTAGACTGTAATTTATTCGCCGAAAGAAGTTGTGTTTTAAGTTCTCTCAAGATGTCCTTATTTATTGTGTAGTCAAACACTGTGTATTTTGCAGTTCGCCTAAATAATGTTAACTGTTTCAGCATTTCTAGATTTATATTTTTGTTTTAGTGTTGAAAATGCACGTACAGTTGTATAGTAGGATATTTCGTAACGTGTTGTACATTTGTAGTCTGGTTTGTTTCCGCACTTTAGAAAAGCTTTAAAATTTGACTATTAATTTTATTTGGCGTGTTATTAAAACATTTTTATTACCCCTATGCCTAAGCCTTGAGACTTCGGATCACCTAATACATAAATATTTCCAAACTCTAGCAACCACAGATTTGACATTACAGAATTATGTTTGTAAACAACATGGTTTCTGAATTGGCCCTCATGACAACCAAGCTGAAGGTGCAATTAAATGTAGGTGACATTATTGGATCTGAAAATCATTATACATCCACAAAGATAAGAAGTTTTGTTAGTCTACTGTTATACTGAGATAGTTTAACCGGAATGTAATTGATTGGCGATAAAACAATCGTAACTGTACATGATATTTTTTTTATTAAGAGGAGTTTCTTACGCTTTGCCCATTTCCTTCAGTGCCTCTTGCCCGAAATGTAGCAGCAGCAGACACACTACTTGACTAACGTCGTAAAAATTCCTGCATTTGGTTATATGAGTCTTGTAATCACATGGACGTTCGTTCACAAACAATATGCAGCAGAATCTGCCTCAAAAGCTAATTGTCACTTGCTCAGCCAAGAAGTTTCTGGTACTTTAGAAAAGCGAAAGTTCAGTATCATGTTTACAGACTTTCTCTAGTCCCTAATCTAAGCCACACTAACGCGGTCCACATCCCTAAATCCTACCTTTAAAGATCCTTCTTAACATCATGCTCGCATCTGAGTCTAACTTCACCATTCAAGTAATTTAGAATTACAATTAAACAATTTATTTTCTCGAGGAAGGTATTTGTGAATAAACACAAAGTTCGTTTATTAATCACGCTCATCGTATATCTATATATTTGTGGGAGAAATTATATAACTAAGGTTTTAACTCCGTGATTGACACTCTGTACGAAGTACTAATTACCCTATTAATGAAGGAAAATGCATGGTTCGGGCCCATAACATGCATTGGGAAAGGAAGATTCGGCATTAGCAATTTTAATTGGATTTCCATGTAGGAAGAGTCCAGTTGAGAGAATTTGGTACTAAATGATCAAAGCAGACTTAAACAAAGCAAAAGATAAAGAGACCAACAACTTCCCACGTATCTTCTCTTCAAACGTGCGTTTCTACCGGAAGAACAGGGTAACTTGGTTCTATCAGGCAGAAAATCTGATTTTCCCACAGTCAAACGTTATTCTACTGGGATTGCTCAGGTATGCCACAGCCGTGTTTTGATGTAGCTGTTGCTGACCATAATGAGATAATTGTGGAGTTATAGGCACCGTGAGATTCGCACTAGTGCGGAGTGGCATCATTCAAGGAGAACGGGAGAATTCAATTGGAATTTCCGGAAGACTGGTTAATAGAACGCTATTCATATCGATTGGTATTGATTCTGTTCACTGTAAGAGATGGAACATCAAAGCTAGTTGCTACTCAGCGGCAGTTGTTCTTTGGCATTGTTTATGTCTGCCTCTGACATAGTTCTAGTGGCGCCGAATTCAAGTGTAAATACCCCACAGCTTAGTAGATCTGTCGTAATGTGTCTCAAAGCCCGAAAAGAATAACGTTGTTTTAACTGAAGAATAAAAACCAACTAGATGCCACTTATTATTTTATTGTACTTCTTACAGGCGCAACACGTTTCGGGCACTACTATGCCCATCATCAGGAGCTCGCATCTATAATGTTGATTACCACATTGGTCGTTTCGTTCTTTGTTTGCTGTAGGTTCTAGGTTAGTTGTTGTTAGGCTGGAGTAGTGTTCGGGATGCAGCCTGCAGTCCGGACACTACTCCAGCCTAACCGCACCTAATCTCGAACCTACAGCAAACCAAGAACGAAACGACCAATGTGGTAATCAACATTATAGTCGCGAGCTCCTGATGATGGGCATAGTAGTGCCCGAAACATGTTGAGCCTGTAAGAAGTACAATAAAATAA
>Ga0123355_10014244_pt1 | contig 12425 bp, 11 predicted proteins | sample TergutEmb28metaG_3_FD_89872 | JGI IMG/M metagenome (GOLD analysis project Ga0123355, IMG submission 89872) | Embiratermes neotenicus P1 segment gut microbial communities from Petit-Saut dam, French Guiana - Emb289 P1 | ecosystem: Host-associated > Arthropoda: Insects > Digestive system > Gut ...
AAGCGAGAAATACGCGATGGGGCATTATCTCGACGGGCGCGTTTCGGCCGTCTGGGGGACGCACACGCATGTTCAGACGTCTGACGGACGCGTTTTCCCCGGAGGCACGGGGTATATAACCGATCTGGGCATGACCGGGCCGGACGATTCTGTGATCGGAATAAAGCCGGAACAGTCGATATCGCGATTTTTGGGCAATCCTCCCACGCGGTACGAGGCGGCCGATGGACTGGCGAAGGTCGAGGGCGCGGTGTTTGAAATAGATGCCGAAACCGGGCATTGCGTCGGCGTTGAGGCGATTCGCGTAATGTAGGAGGTCGAACTTATGACCAAAACAGCGCTTATTACAGGCGGGTCGCGAGGGATCGGCGCGGCTTGCGCCGTGGGACTTGCTGAGGATGGGTACCGGGTTATCATCAACTACAACAACAGCCGGGCCGAGGCCGAACAGATCGCGAAAATCACAGGCGGGACGGCTTACCTTGCCGATGTATCGAATGATGCAGCGATCCGGCGGATGATAGAAGACATTGGGCAGATTGACGCGCTTGTCTGCTGCGCCGGCGTCGCGCATCACGGGTTGCTTACCGATATCACTGACGATCAGTGGCGGCGGGTTTTTGATGTTAACGTCGGCGGTTTGATAAACTGCTGCCGCGCTGTGATACCGGGCATGGTTCGTGAGAAGAGCGGGCGGATTGTGACGGTTTCTTCGATTTGGGGCATGGCCGGCGCGTCGTGCGAGGCGGTGTATTCCGCGTCGAAAGCGGCGGTTATTGGGCTTACTAAGTCGCTTGCCAAAGAGCTGGCCCCGTCCGGGATTTTGGTGAACTGCGTCGCCCCCGGCGTTATCGAAACCGACATGCTCTCAGGCCTGAACGCCGAGGACATCGCCGCTTTAAAAACTGATATTCCGATCGGCAGACTTGGTACACCGGAAGACGTCGCGGGGCTTGTGCGGTTTCTTATGACGTCGTCGTACATAACAGGGCAGGTAATCAGCCCGAACGGTGGTTTTTTGATTTGACAGCGGGGAAGAAAAAATGGTATAATACAGCACAATATTTTACAAAAATGATGGAGGTATTTTTCAATGCAGGAAGTTTTTGATTTTTTAAAAAAAGCCGGAACATATTACCTTGCCACCGATGAAGGCGGCCAGCCGCGCGTCCGCCCGTTTGGAACGGCGAATATTTTTGACGGAAAGCTCTATATTCAGACCGGGAAAGCAAAGCCCTGCTCAAAGCAGATGGCCGCGAACCCCAAAGTTGAAATCTGCGCCATGGACGGTGGAGCATGGATCCGCATTGAAGCGACGGTCGTAAACGACGACAGGCGCGAGGCAAAAGTAAGTATGCTCGACGCTTACCCGAACCTGAAAGACATGTACTCGCCTGACGACGACAACACACAGGTTCTTTATCTCAAAAATGCTACCGCGACGATCTCTACTTTCACCGACGCGCCGAAAGTTATAAAGTTCTAGTAAAGTTCTTAGAGGGTCTAGCGAGCCGATTGACGGATCGCTAGACCCGGAGGCGAAACTATGGAAAACCGACAACGGTCGATGTTTGACTCGCCGGACCCATACGGTCCGCTTGCGAGCCGGCTTCGGCCGCGCGACCTGCCGGAATTTGTGGGCCAAAGCCATCTTTTGGGCGAAGGCAAGGTACTTCGGACTATGATCGACCGAGACATGGTCTCATCTATGATTTTCTGGGGGCCGCCTGGCGTCGGCAAAACGACGCTTGCACGGATTATCGCGGGCAGGACAAAATCTGAGTTCGTCACATTCAGCGCCGTCACAAGCGGCATAAAAGAAATCAGAGAAGTCATGCACAGAGCTGACCGAATGAGCTTGATGGGCGAAAAAACTATCCTGTTCGTCGATGAAATACACCGGTTCAACAAGGCCCAGCAAGACGCGTTTCTGCCGTTTGTCGAAAAGGGAAGTATAATACTGATCGGCGCGACTACGGAAAACCCGTCGTTCGAGGTCAATTCCGCGCTTTTGTCCCGCTGCCGTGTGTTTGTGCTTCACGCGCTGGAGCGTGAGGATCTTGTCCGGCTGTTAAAACAGGCGTTGTCCGATCCGCGCGGTTTTAGTGAGCAAAATGTAAGAATCACCGACGAAATGCTTGGCATTATCGCGGGTTTCGCCAATGGCGATGCGCGCGTGGCGCTAAGTACGCTGGAGATGGTTATCCTCAACAGTCCGGTGGATGAGGCGGGGACGACGGTCACCACGGAAATAATTGAACAGTGCATCAGCAAAAAGTCGCTGCTCTATGATAAAAACGGTGAGGAGCATTATAATATAATCTCCGCACTGCATAAATCGATGCGCAACAGCGATGCCCAGGCTTCGATTTATTGGCTGGCCCGGATGCTTGAAGCAGGGGAGGATCCGCTATACGTTGCGCGGAGAATTGTGCGGTTCGCGAGCGAGGATATCGGCATGGCGGACAGCCGCGCGCTCGAGATCGCAGTCGCGGCGTACCAGGCGTGTCATTTCATCGGGATGCCGGAATGCAGTGTACACCTGACCCATGCCGTGACCTATATGTCGGTCGCGCCGAAGTCGAATGCGTTGGACGCCGCTTATCATCAGGCGGCGGATGATGCGCGTAACATGCTGGCCGAGCCAGTTCCACTGCATATACGCAACGCGCCGACGAAGCTTATGAAAGAGCTGGGGTACGGCAAAGGATATATCTACGCGCATGATACCGAGGACAAGATCGCCGTGATGCAGTGCCTGCCTGATTCGCTTTTGGGGCGCAAATACTACAAACCCACTACGCAAGGGCAGGAAGCGCGGGTGAGGGATCGTATAGAACAGATTGAGGCTTGGCGTCGGGACAACGAAAATGATTAAAGCTTTCTAGGTACAGCAATCAACTGCTTGCCAACGTACAAAGCTCCGTCGTCGTTTGACTGGACGACCCATTTGTAGAGCGACAGTTTGCCGCCCTCGATCTCGATACAGGTGATGCAGTTTGGATGTACGCAGCTGCCGGCGTTGTAGTAGAGCGCGGCGGAATCGGGCAAACATGTGGGCCGGTGCGTGTGTCCGGCGATGACGATCTGATCATTTTTTGCGGCCCAGCTTGAGATGCGCCTTTCGACCCGGCGTTTTTTGATATTGTTCTGCGCGGCGCTTGTGACGTCTTTAAATCCAAGCATTTCAAGCCGCCGGACAATATGCCGAACGAGAAACCGGTTTAGCCGCCAGAGTCTGTCGTCGAGCAGACTGCCTTGATGACCGTGAACCAGGAAGAGTTTTATGTCCGTTTCGATATGGCGCAAGATCAAACCCTCGTGTACGTCTATGTTGCTAAATAACGGCTCGTGTGAATCAAGATGGCTGTCATAATAGCTTTTCATGTGCGTTTTTGAATATTTTGGCTTTTCCATGTCATGGTTGCCGAAAATAATATGCAGTCGGTCTTCCGTGTGAAAACGCGAGAGTAGTCTGAAAGCGTCAACGTATATCCTGCTGATATCGGAAAGTGACTTGTTCTTCCACAGTTCATCGCCGTCGCCGAGTTCAATATATGTGTACCCAGCGTTATAATAGTGTTTCAATGCTGAGTAATATATGCTATAATTATGTGTGAAAGTGTCGGTCCAGCTGCCGTCGCCCCGGTGACAGTCACTCATCAGGACGATTTTAGATTCGTTATTGAAGTTTATTACTTTTGACGCCTGGAAAACCTCACTTAAACGCCTGTACGCGGTCTTATACATGGAACTATTATTTGCATTTTCGCAGAAAAATACAATTGGCGCTCTTTTTATGGAACTTTATACGCGATTTTCGCGTCATAAGTTATAGAATTAAAAAATTACTGGAGGATGAAAGTCATGAAAAGAAAGAAATTATTATCATGGGTGCTGGCGATCGCAATGCTTGCGACGGCAGCGGCAGGCGCGGTCACGGTTTTGGCTGACACGCAGACAAACGGACCGGTGGAGCCGCAGTCGTACTACGTTTCAGTTACGGGGACAGTTGTTTCAGTAATGTCATGGACGCCGACAGCAGATTCTGAGGATGTAGGCGGGACCGAAATTATAATCGATACATCGGAATATGAGGACGCACGCGTGCATCTCATTATTACCGACACCACCGTGTTCCCGTTTGACGGCATTGATGCAATTGAAGAAGGCGACACAGTCACCGGATTCGTCCCGGCCAATGCGCCGATGCCGATGATTTACCCGCCGCAGTACACAATACATGTGCTTATTGCCGGAATGCCGGAAGATGCGAACGTGCGAGTAGACCGTTTCTTTTTGACGGACAATGAAGACTTCCTGGTTCTGCTAAGCCAAGGCGAGACTTTCGAGTTCGAGATAGACACGGAGACTGTGATTGTCACGGCCGATGGCGAAGAGTATGACGGCGATCTCGACGGCAGGCGTCTTGTGGTGATCTACGGCCCGTCAACCAGAAGCATTCCTGAGCACGCGATGGCAGACAAAGTGATCGTACTGTATGAAGAAGCAGTGCCGTTTGACAATGTGGATCTCGACGTTGCGGATATGCCGATAGTGGTAGATGGCGAAGAAATCGACGCGCCGGCGGCATTTATGGATGGTGACGTGGTTATGGTTCCGCTCAGAGTAATCGCAGAAGCGCTTGACTTTGAAGTAACCTGGGTTGCGGAAGACCGCGCCGTTGAACTGCATGGTATGCTCGGAGTTGCTGAGATAACTGCAAGACTTGTGATAGGTGATGTGGATGTCACCCAGACATTTGCGCGCCGCGCACCGATAACGGTTGAACTTACGGTTGCGCCGGTAATAGTGGACAACACAACGTATGTCCCGCTGGTTTTCTTCCAGGATGTGCTTGAAATGGCAAACGCGTTTGTATTTGAAGGACGCATAGAAGTTATCAGCGTAGGCGAGACAATGGAATAATATCCGCAAAGCGGATATTATTCATGATTGGATGAAGCCGTTTCGCTCCCCGGCTGTGCCGGAAACCGCGAAACATGGAATAATATATAAAAGGGGGGCTTCCGCCCCCTTTTATTTTCTCAACTAGCTTGCTGAAACGACTAACCGGACCGCGTTTGCGGTCCGGTTAATTTATCAATTAATATTTCTTATTCTTGTTCTTGCGCGCCGCCTCAGACTTCTTCCGGCGTTTGACGCTTGGACTCTGATAATACTCTTTTTTTCTCAGATCTGAGAGTACGCCCGATTTTGCACAGTTTCTTTTAAATCTTTTCAAGGCGCTGTCTAGAGATTCATTATCCTTGACATGGACTTCCGACATTTAGTTTTCCCTCCCTCCAAATGCGCACCGCTAAAGCGCGCTTTAAGGGCCATCTGTATGGCTTTGACGAATAGTATTATAACGGTATGTTGCGCAATTGTCAAGACTTTTTTGCCTACGACACCGCTGTAGGGGCGAACTGTGTTCGCCCGCGGCGCGCCGAGGTCGTCGCGCCCTACGGGTTATCACAAATTTGCGGGCGGCAGAATGCCGCCCCTACAATATTATATGAAAAAGCAAGTTGAAATTCATTAAGGGTTTATAGTATAATTGCAATAACGCATACACTTATTATAAAGGAGGTAAAAAATGCAAGTTACTGCTGCTGTTACTCACAAGAAAGGGCAGATTTCAATTGAGACTGTCGAACTGGCCGGCCCGCAAGATGGGCAGGTTCTTGTCAAACTCGTGGCCTGCGGCGTGTGCCACACGGATACCGCCGGGATAGAACAACTCATCCCGGTTCAGTTGCCCGCGATCTTTGGGCATGAGGGCGTCGGAATAGTCGAGGAAGTGGGCGCGGGCGTCGACCATCTGAAAAAAGGCGACCGGGTCATTATGACGTTCCCGTCATGTGGGAGCTGTTCCTACTGTGCCGACGGGCAACCCTACGCGTGCGACAATTTAAGCGCCCTGTTCTTCAACGGCGCTTACAATGACGGTACGAAACGCTTTTCGCAAAACGGTGCGGAAGTTTCAACGTTCTTCGGTCAGGCCGCGTTTGCGACCCATACTGTCGTCGATGCGCGCAATGCTGTAAAAGCCGATATTGATTCCGACGATGAGCTTGCCTTGTTATGCTCGCTTGGCTGTGGCGTTCAGACCGGCGTGGGCGCGGTGCTTAACCGCGCGAAGCCTGGACCGGACGCGTCCGTCGTCGTGTTCGGCTGCGGCGGGGTTGGCATGAGCGTTATTATGGGCGCGAAACTCGTGGGCTGCGGCAAGATTATTGCCGTTGACGTTCTCAAGTCAAGGCTTGATCTTGCGATTGAGCTGGGTGCGACGCATGTCATCAACGGCAAAGAATGCGACGCCGTCGAGGAGATTAAGAAAATAACCGGCGGCGGAGCGAATTTCAGCTTTGAGGCGTCCGGCATTCCGGCGCTTACGCTGTCCGCGCTGTCCTGCCTGCGCCGCAATGGCGTGGCGATTCTGCTCAGCGTTACGGGGCCGGCCGAGGTCAGTATCCCACTGGAGATGGGTCTTCTAAACCCCAGCGCCACGCTGATGGGTCTCACCGAAGGCGGGGCGAACCCGCAGTCGTTTATCCCGCAGCTTGTGCAATATTATAAAGAGGGCCGACTGCCGGTCGATAAGCTTGTGAAATTCTATGATTTCAAGGACATCGAACAGGCGTTTGAGGATTCGCACAACGGGAGTACGATCAAGCCGATACTTAGGTTTTAGTTTACATAAAAATAAGGCCCTGTATTCAATATTGAATACAGGGCCTTATTAGTTGTTTGGTTACGACGTGTCCTCGAACTGACTGTTATACAGCTCCTGATAGAACCCGCCGCGGGCCAGAAGCTCTTCATGTGAGCCGCTTTCGACTATGTCGCCGTTGCGCATGACCAGTATGACGTCTGCGTTTTTGATCGTGGACAGCCTATGCGCGATCACAAACGACGTTCTGCCCTCGGTCAGTTTATCCATCGCGCGCTGGACAAGCACCTCGGTGCGCGTATCGACAGAGCTGGTTGCTTCGTCTAGGATCAGAAGCGGCGCGTTTTCGATCATTGCGCGGGCGATTGTAAGAAGCTGCTTCTGCCCGGCCGAGATGTTGACGCTTTCCTGCAACACAGTGTCGTACCCTTGCGGCAGGGCCTTGATAAAGTGGTGTATCCCTACCGATTTGCAGGCGTCTTTGACCATCCCGTCAGTGACGCCCTCTTTATTGTAGATGATATTTTCGCGAATCGTACCTTCAAACAGCCACGTGTCCTGCAGGACCATGCAGAAAAGTGCGTGGACATTTTCTCGCGTCAGGGCGGAAATCGGCACGCCGTCAACTTTTATCTCGCCGCTGTCGAGATCGTAAAACCGCATCAGCAGATTTACGATCGTGGTTTTGCCCGCGCCGGTCGGTCCGACGATGGCGACTTTGCGCCCCGCTTTTATATTAGCTGAGAAGTTTTTTATAACCATTTTGTCCGACAGGTATCCGAACACCACATCGTGAAACTCAACGTCGCCGTCTACATCAGTAAGCGTCTCGGTTACGCCGCTCTCGTCCGGCATCTCGGTCTCATCTAAGAACTCGAACACGCGTTCAGACGCGGCGGCGGCCGATTGCAGCGTCACCATCGACTGCGCGATATGGCCCAGCGGTTGCGCGAAATTGCGGATCAGCATCATAAACGCGACGATAACGCCGAATGTGATGTAACCGCGCAGAGCCAGCGCCGCACCCAGGACGCACACTACGACGTATCCGAAACCGCCGACAAAGTGCATTATCGGCGTCATCACGCCGGAGAGAAACTGCGATTTCCAGTTCGAGTCATACAGCTTGCCGTTTATATCGTCAAAAGTCTCGGTCGCCGTGCGCTCGCCGTTATACGCCTTTACGATGATATGCCCGGCGTAAAGCTCTTCAATATGCCCGTTTAACGCGCCCAAGTTCTTCTGGTTGCGCGAGAAGAATTTATGCGATTTTTTCATCATAATCCGCATGAACACAAAGCCCATCATCGTAGACGCGACGGCGGCAACAGCCATCACAACGTTTGTTAGAAGCATAATGATAAGCGCGCCGACAAGCTGTGTGCCGAAGCCGATGATTGCGCCGAGACCCTGATTCATTGCCGTAGATATCGTGTCAACGTCGTTTGTGACGCGGCTTAGAATATCGCCGTATGTAGTTGTGTCGAAATATTTAAGCGGCAGTTTGTTGATCTTTTGCGAGATCTGCGTCCTGAGTTTTTGGGAAAATCGCTGTGTCACCGTTGTCATAATAAGTCCCTGCGCGTATGAGATGAGCGACCCAGCCACAAATATAACGAGAAGTATAACGCAAAGCCTTGTGACGGCCTGTAGGTCGATGCCGGTAAACCTCCCGTCCATGACGATAAGGTCGGTAATCCGCTGAAGTATACCCGGTCCTGCGAGCATTGCCGCCGCGCCTAACGCAGAGCATATCATCGCGGCGACCAGCGCGGGCATATAACGTCTGGCGTGTTTTATAAGTCTTGCCATCGCCTGGCTGAAATCTTTCGGCTTTTCGCCGCCGCCGCCCGGGGCGAACCCGCGGCCGAAGCCGCGCTGCGCCGGTTCTGGTCTTTTTTGTTCGTTTCCACTCATGCCCCAAGCTCCTCCTTTGACAACTGCGAGTACGCAATTTCTTGATAGACCTCGCACGTCTGCATCAGATGCTCATGCGTCCCGGAACCAACGATCTCGCCCTCGTCAAGCACGATGATGCGGTCTGCGTCGCGTATCGTGCCGATCCTTTGGGCGACGATGAGGTGTGTCGCGCCCTGTGTTTCGCGCTTCAGCGCGGAGCGGAGCGCGCGATCGGTTTTAAAGTCCAGCGCGGAGAACGAGTCGTCGAACAGGTAGATTTCCGGGCTTCTGTAGACGGCGCGGGCGATCGAAAGCCGCTGCCTCTGTCCGCCGGATAAGTTCGAGCCGCCCTGCGATATCGGCGCGCTGTACGCTTCATCCATCTTTTCAACAAATTCAGTACCCTGCGCCACTTCCACGGCGTGACGAACATGCTCCGCGTTGTCATCAGTACCGAATGAGACGTTTGACGACACAGTTCCGGTGAAGATCACCGCCCGCTGAGGCACGTATCCAAGCTTATCGCGAAGAGATTCGAGCTTATACTCGCGCACATCGACGCCGTTTACAAGCGCTTGGCCTTCAGTGACGTCATAAAAACGCGGGATGAGATTAAGCAGCGTTGACTTTCCGCTGCCGGTTGACCCGATGAACGCGACTGTCTCGCCGCGCGCCGCTTTGAAGCTTATGTCACGCAGGACGTATTCATCGCTGCCGGGGTATTTAAAGCTGACGTTCTTAAATTCGACCTCGCCAGCGGCCTCTCCCGGCGGATTTGCGACCGGCCCGTCAACTATTTTTGGTATCGTCATAAGCACCTCATTTATGCGCCGGGCCGAGACAATGACGCGCGGCATCATAATAAAAACCATCGTGAGCATCATAAATGCCATGATTACCTGCATTGCGTACTGCGAGAAGACGACCATGTTCGAGAAAATGTCGATTCTGTAGTATGCCGGCGCGGCGTCGATAAGAAACGCGCCGATCCAGAATATCCCGAGCGAGAGGCCGGTCATCACAAGTCGCATGACCGGGTTTAACACCTGCATCGCGCGGTTGACCGCCAGGTTATTGTTTGTAAAATCGTCGTTTGCCTCTTCAAACTTCGCTTCCTGAAAACGCTCTGCGTTATATGCCCGCACTACGCGGATGCCGGTTAAATTTTCCCTTGTCACGCGGTTTAAATTATCGGTAAGCATTTGGATTTTGTTGAATTTAGGCAGTGCATAAGCCATCAACGATGCGATCATTATCATGATGGCAACAGCGAGGCCACCGGTCAGCGCCGTCCACGACCAGTCCATCCCAGACATCCTCATAACGGCCCATGTCGCCATAATAGGCGCGCGTATGACGGCCATCATGCCTATGGCCAGCCCCATCTGGATATGCGTCACGTCGTTAGTTGTGCGCGTTATAAGGCTCGCGGTTGAAAAGCCGTTTATCTCTTCCAATGAAAAGCTTTCAACCCGGCAAAACACATCACGGCGAAGTCTTCGCGCAAAGCTCGCGGCCACTCTTGAGCCGAAAAAGCTGATAATAACCGCCGTTACGATACTGCCCAGTGTGGCAAGCAGCATCATGCCGCCCTGGGTCAGAACATCGCGCAACTCGCCGCCTGGAGTTGAAACGATCTGCGTGATCTCCTCCATGATCTGCGGCACGCGGAGATCAAGCCACACCTGTGCCACGATAAACATAAGGCTGATGCCGATCATCGACCACTCTTTTGCTCTGAGCCGGCCAAAAATTTTAAGCATATATTTCGCTCCTTGCCGCAATAATTTTAAACACTAAAAAATTCTAACAGGGTTTTGCCGATAAGTCAATGAACTCACTAAAATCTGACAGGCATATGGGAAAATCATTAAGTCATACTATAGTCAATACTTAATGTCAGGGCGTGATGATTACGCGAAAGATTATATCAATAATTCTGATTTTGCCGCTCATGTTTGTGCTGTCTACCGTAGCTACGGCGGAGCAGGCGAAAAAAGACTACATCAAATGGGTTGACTTCAACGTGCCGACCGAGGCATTGAAAACGGCGGCGGCGCTCGATATTGGGTCACGGGACAAGGATGTGCAGCTCAATTGGATTGAAATGTTAGCCTTCCTGGCCGCGAAGAATGGCAATAACTTCAAAGGCTATAAAAACTCGCAGCTGACCGATCTCGCGAAAAAACTTGAATCCGGCGAGACGATGGAAGAACTTAGCGCCAAACTCAAGCAGTATCCATATTTTCTCGAGGCTTACAGCGCAATACTTGCGGGCTTTATCGGCGAATATGAGATTGAGGTCGCCGATGAGACAGGGGAGAAGCGTTGGGAGAAGCGGTACGGCGTTAAAGCGTTCTCGCCGATCGCCAAAACGTTTCCATACAGCCATTACGACGATTTCGGCACACGCCGTACCTATGGGTACTCGCGGCCGCATCTCGGCAACGACCTGATGGGGCAGGTCGGTACGCCGATCATCGCGGTCGAGGGCGGAGTTGTCGAGGCTCTTGGCTGGAACATGTACGGCGGCTGGCGCATCGGCATCCGCTCGCACGATAAAAAACGGTATTACTACTACGCGCATCTTCGGAAAGGATTTCCGTACCGGCTTGACCTTGAAGTCGGATGCCACGTCCGCGCCGGCGATGTTATTGGGTATCTCGGCAGGACGGGGTACAGTCTCAAGGAGGACACGAACAACATCAAAAAAGCGCACCTGCATTTCGGAATGCAGCTCATTTTCGACGAATCGCAGAAAGAGGGGAACAATGAAATCTGGATCGATGTGTACGAAATAGTCCGGTTTTTAGACCGATACAGGTCAGAAACGGTAAAAGACCCCGAGACAAAGGATTATCACCGTGTTTACGACTTCCGTGACTAAAAGGAGCAATATACGATGGAAAAAAAGAAAAACCCACATACCTTGCGCAATACCGAGGACAGTCTGTCCGGCGTTGCGTCATCGAGTGACATGACAGGTCTTGAGCCAACTCCGCCGAGAACACAGGCCGAGGCGGAGAGCTATTGCGATCTTGCGGCCGTGCCGCCGCCCCTGTCGGAAGAGGGCGTGCAGAAAAAAGAAGAGAAATGACAAAGGCGGCCAATGGCCGCCTTTGTGTTATAGTTAGCTTATTGAATTTACATTACCTTTGGAGCTTCAGGGTATTAGTACCTGGGCCGATGCAATGACAGGCCACAAAGTGGTTCGGCGAAATCTCAAGCAGAGGCGGCGCGCCCTTGTCACAGCCCTCGCAATAGTAGTTACACCGCTTGGAAAACCGGCACTCATCAGGCGGATCAATCGGCATCGCAAGCTCGCCGCGAAGCTGAATCCGATCCTTGTTCGCACCAACCTCTGGGATGAGTATCGCAGACAGCAGCGCCTTCGTGTACGGATGCGTCGGATTGGCAAACAAAACATCGGCAGGCGCCTTCTCAACAACCTCGCCAAGGTACATAACCACGATGTCGTCTGAGAAATGCTTAACAACCGCAAGGTCATGCGTTATGAATATAAACGTCAAACCGCGGTCGCGCTGAAGCTCTTTGAGCAGATTTAGTATCTGCGCCTGGATCGAAACGTCAAGCGCCGACACAGGCTCATCACACACGATAAACTGCGGCTCCACCGCCAATGCGCGCGCGATACCGATCCTTTGGCGACGTCCGCCGTCAAGCTCATGCGGATACGTGTTAATCAGACGCTCAGCAAGGCCGACAGTCTCCATCAGTTCAACAACACGCCGCTCTAAATCGGCTTTAGTCGAGCCCGGAGGCAGAATATTATGATACCTCAGCGGCTCTGCAATAGTCTCGAACACCGTCCGCCGGGGATTGAGCGACG
>Ga0123355_10014245_pt1 | contig 12425 bp, 7 predicted proteins | sample TergutEmb28metaG_3_FD_89872 | JGI IMG/M metagenome (GOLD analysis project Ga0123355, IMG submission 89872) | Embiratermes neotenicus P1 segment gut microbial communities from Petit-Saut dam, French Guiana - Emb289 P1 | ecosystem: Host-associated > Arthropoda: Insects > Digestive system > Gut ...
CCCCCCCCCCCCCCCTCCCCCCTCCGCCACTTTCTAAACAAGCCCGACTCATGCGTGAAGCGTGATTAGAAAACTCTTTACATCGCCTCTCACCGATCCACAGTCCCCCTCATCCCTATGCCAATTTACAAAATGGACTCAATCCCTTCTCCCCCTCTATCATACTCCCACTCGCAGCTTGTCAGACACATTTTGGAGCCCACCGAACACTTTCAGTCGTGTACGTAACGGACGCGAAGTGCTGTGGTGTCTCCCGCCGGTCGTATCTTCGGTGCTCATCGTTTCGCTGGTTTACATTTCAAGACTTCTTTCCTTTACGCTTGTGTGGATCTGTAAAGTCTTGCTGTTGTGCACATCCGAACCAACTCTGCTGTGTGTCTTGCATTACTGTAAATCCCTGAATATATTAACGCGTTACGTCATCAGAACGTTGATCGGTCCTTGAGGCCGATTTCCAAACCTTGTCGTTGGCCGTGCGGAACAAATTCACATGCATTTGGACCAATGACATGTCAGAAATACTGCTGCGTTTGTATCTGTCACGTCTGTACATAAGTAGGTACAGTCTGTGCCGTTGCTTCGTCTGTTCACGGATGTAATGCGGCAGATGCACGGTGTCTGGACGTTGTAAGGTTACCGGTTGTTGGCTAGGTTACAAATAATCAGCACGTTAGTTGTGTTAGTGGTGTTAAAAAGAGTACTTCTGTGGTGGTATCTGGGTCATTGCAAGGAACTGTCAGTTGAAAGATGCCCCTCATGTGGATAAATTACTTCAGAATCGGCCACGGCCGCCGACAAGTGCGCAGGAGGGTCGGCAGTTGTTCTTTGGAAGTGAGTATGAAAGTAATTATTATTTATTCTGATGCATCCCGCTGAGTTTCGCTGTAGCGTAGCCAGACGAAAACACAACACTTTAATAATGTCATGTCGCGCACTGCTACATGTTTCGTTGAGCACGAACCAACCTCAGGCACTTCTTTTCGCAGCAGTTTAAGGACATGCGTACATTTGAGCATGCAGCTGTCCTGTTAGTGAACTGTCGCTGAGTTTGGGTATTTATTAAAATAATAAACACGCGTCATACTTATAGGCTAAAATATACAGAATGTGATGTAAATAAAATAAAGATGAACTAGAAATAGCAAACTCTTCATACTCCATTCGGTCTAAACGGACACGCAGGTCCCATGAAGGTCAGTCCTTCCCATTCTGTGTTGCCTGGAGTGTTGTTCCAGCAGTGTTCCTACTTTTTGACGTCAAATTGTAAAATGTACTTCTGTTTAGGATCCTGCAACGAATAAACTTATTAAGGAAGTTTGGTCAAAATGTTAAATATATTAACACTCCGGTACAAGTAAAGAATCCTTTACTTACAGTTTTTATACTCAACAATACGAGTTATAGGAATCTATTGTTAGGGTTTTTTTTTTGCTAGACTCTGTGTCGTTTGTTTGGGTGTTGTGTGCTGTACAGTGAGACGGCGCCATTAACTTAAAGTATATTTTGTAAATAGTGCCAACGAAATGGCAGCGTAAATAAACAGGAATTCATCTACGATTACATCCCCAGTTGCGTGCATGTGGTGCTGTAGTGCTGTACTTAGAACAAGCAACTGGATACCGCGGGTGGGGGGTTCGTGCCGAGCTCAGACAGGATGACACAGAGTACCATCTGTAACTGACGTCACCCAATGTGATCGCATCACGTGAAGTATTATTCAGAACTAATTTTGTAATTAATTTGATTATAATTTTTTGTAGCGTTATAAACGTATCCTCTGTAAAATGTTCATGTGCCCCCCTTTATTTATATATGGACAGCGTTCATAATATTTTCAATGCGGTCTGTTGAATAATTATTTTCGATCAGATGTCTGGCGAAGTTCGACGTATTGTTTCCTGTTTTAAAATCTTGATGTTGTTCTTTGTACCTCTGGTAAAACTATCTTTCTGTCTGTCCCATATATGTTTTGTTACAATCCGGGCACTGAAGTTGATATTTTCCACTTTGGACAAAGTTGTCTTGAATTACTGGTTTTGGATTTGACAAATGCTCAGTGGTATTCCTAGTTCTAAATTTCCATTTCATTTCTTTCTCTTCTAAAGTCTTACTGTTGTTTACGGTCCTTATTCCTTTATGGAGTGTATTTGTTCAATTTTGGTCAGATTTTTGTGTGTTGTTTATAAAGTGTAGAGTTTTCTCACGGTATTTGCTAATGCTGATCGTAAAGTATTTCTTTTGTCTGCTTTAGTTACAATTGCCTTATTTTCTAACAGTTCTCGTTGTATTCCATTGAGGGTCAGTCTGTCATTATTATGTTTCTTATTGTTATAATTTTCCCTATTTCTGTATTGTTGGTAAAGATATAGATGTTTTGTGCAACTTGACGTCTGATCGGTTCTTGTTCGTTCTGTGGGATTTAACTTATTCATTGCCGTTTCTGCTTCCAAGGCCAAAGTTTTTATCCACTGTCTGTCCTTGCAGTTTAAAGTATATTTTATGCATCTGTCTAATAAATCGAGTTCCTTCTGTGTAAAGACGATGTTCGTGTCGTTAATGGCTGTAGGGTAGAGCCAAGTAACGTGCAGCTTCAGTCTTTGTGTCATTTGTTGGATTCATTCCCGTCAGATGTCACCACGTATTCTTATTTGGCAACACCTGCTTGTGTTCGTGTTTCACGCTCTTACCAATTTTTCTTACAAAATACGGAGTTCTTACTGTTCCTGACAGCCAGCGCTTGTCCCTTCCCGCTACTGCTGCACCGCGCGTTTGGGCGGTCGGTTGAGCGGGCTGCAGAAATACGACGAACCGGCCGACAGGAAGTGGGAACCCATAATTGTCACACAAAATACTGGTTGTTCCTCCATATGAAGGATGCAGTGTACGAGAGCCACATGATGTTACATAAAGCTGAGGATTTGACTGCATGGAGCAGTTGGTGCGGTCTGCAGAAGGTGATACAGGATGAGCGAAAAGTCCCTGTACACTTGTCGGAAGTAGGATGTAGGTTGCTGTGGAAGTCACAGTACTCAACCACCGACATGTGACAGGTGACATAAGCCACTCGGCGTTTTATGTACGAAACTTCCTAATGACCAGCACAGTGCAGTACCCTTCTTGCACATGCACAGTACAAAGGAACTTGTCACCCACCCTGTAGTTCTGTGTGCCGGAATGATGAGTTTTATTGTTAGTGCAGGATCCTGCGATGGAGGCGGCATGGCATAGGACAATAAACATGATTTAATTAGAGAAACCTTTTGGTAGCCGGTCCCAGTGACTGCGCGGTCTAAGGCGTGGGTCTGCGTCCGCTTACCTGCTGAGATTGTGGGTTCGAATCCCACCGAGGGCTTGGATATTTGTCTCATGTATGTTGTCAGGTAGAAGTCTGTGCGATGGGCTGATCACATGTCTAGAGGAGTCCTAACGACTGTGTTGCGTCGCCATGTGTGATCTGGAAACCTCAAGAATGAGTAGGTTATGTCCCGCGTTGGGCCACAGCGCCATGGGGGGGGTTTGAAAATCTTATGCTGGTAGATCTAGAGAAAGATAGGGAAACATTTCTAAAACGGTTCCGGGGGTAGGGGTCATTAGGACAAGAGTTGGGTGACATTGACTGTGAGTATCGTGTGAAGGGTGAAGGTGCAGGTGAGCTTTGGACTTTAAACGTTTGAAGCCCAGTGGTCACTGTATGTACCGCACAGTGGTCACTGTATGTACCACCAGTTTAGCATTCACCAATTCTACGTTCTGCCCACACAGTGTATTTATATGTTTTGTGTGGATTTGAGAACAAATAAAGTGTTCATTAGTCTTTCCGTGCAGCTTTGTTTGTGTGTGTGTGTGTGTGTGCGTGTGTGTGTGTGTGTGTGTGTGTGTGTGTGTGCACGTTTCATTACAAAATGTCAATCCATTGAATAATAATAAAAAAGAATGATTGATGTTACTGATAGTACAAGGGGAGATATCACTTGGCTCGACGTAGATGGTGGAATAATCTTAAAATATAACGAAGCTTGGCGTGAGAGTTTAGAATTGCTTACTCTGGATCAGGATGAGTATCCGTGGCGGGCTGTTGTGAACACGTTGATGAACATTCAGGTTCCGTCAAAATGCTGGCAATGTGAGTAGCGCCGAGGGTGTTACAGCGTTAAAGTTATGCGTTCGTACGTGACGCCCCCACGTCGTCACGTTGTTACGTATTTAATCCGACTTCCCGACGCAGTGGTAAGTACGTGTGTCGCCATTTTGCACACCGGCTGTGTTGGCATCGTCCTTCTGATCCTCACAGTAAGCAGCTGGTCTTTGTAATGGAGATACATTGTGCTTTCTGTGAGGTGGCTTAAGGCTGATGTGTGCTAGGAACGGGCGGTACGCTGGGCGAGCCGTCCGTCCGCCTGTGGTGTGTCATCCCATTGAAATGTGCCTGTTATTATGAACCGCAGCGTCTCCAAATGTGTCATGACGCAAGAACGCCCTGACACACGGCCAGGAGGATTTTTAACAATGTCTTGCCAGTTTTGAAATTTATGCATCTGTCAAGAGACTGCGGATGTGGGAGTCCGTTAAGTGCTGAAGCATGTTAAGAGATGAAGACACTTGGGGCACGTAACACAGCGTCTGCCCGAATTCATTAATCATTTGCACAATTGTGTGAGGTATGAGTGACTGAGTGCGAAGTGTTGGCAGCGTGTTCTTGTTGGCTTCGGCTACTGTTGTTACGTACTGAAAGTGTGAGGTTAGATTGGCCGGTTGAATCCTGCTGGGAGAAAAAGGGAAGAGACTGCGGGGCGAAATGAGAGGAAAAAAGAGGAAAGAAAATGGTGGGAGGTTACAGTGAGACTACAGGGTTATAGTGAAACCATTATAGATAGATACATAGATGATAGGCAGGCAGGAAGGCGGGTAGGTAGTAGGTAGATTGGTAGGTAGATAGAAATATAGATGGCCCTGCAAGCTTCTCCAGGCAGTGCCTGCTCGTCCTTCTGGTAAAGGCAGCAGTGTTAGTAATCAGCATAGGCGGCTTGCGTATAACGTAACATTGTGGCGCGTTCGCGTAGTGTTTATACCTCCTCGGCTTTCCTAAAAGCCTGACCACAATTTCACTCGAAGAGAGCGTTTATATGGCGATTTAATGTCGCCAGCTACAGTAAATATGTTGAGGTCTCCAGGTATAGTAACCAATTGCAACAAAATTTGGATTTTCTGGACAGATTTCCGTAAAGCCACTCAAAGTCAAATTTCACAGAAATCTGCCCAGTAGGAGCCGCGTTGGTACTTAAAAGACAGACGTACGAACATGACGAAGGCAACAGGCGCTTTTCGCGACTGTTCGAACGCGCCTAAAAACGGTCAGCACAAATACAGCAACGTGTTTCGGCATCGTGTCTTTTTTAAAAGCCATTGTCGCGCTGCGTCGATAGGGTGTGTACAGAGCAGCAATGTATTGATCGGAAAGTTTGAATCTCAGTTAAAAGGTAAAGCTTGCCCCAGAACAGGCCGTGAAGCCCCAGGGGGGGGGGTGAGGAATAGCTGTACTCTTTCTTTAACCTCGGCGCTATATGAGGGTGGTCAACGCCTCGCTCTGGCCGCTAGGTGGACCCCAGGGCCGGTCTGGACAGGTGCGGGAAATCCCCCCCCCCCCGGGATTCGATCCTCGGACCTTCCAAGATCTGGTTGGGATTATAAAATTAGGAGGGGGTGCTTAAAGTGAAATTTTGGTAGCAACTGTCCATTTGCTTCAGGACGCAGTCATATCGCTGTGACCGTTGACCCAGACGGTCGGTGTCAGGACTCTTAGGATGCTGCAGACTTCCAGTTAGCAGTCCGCCGTAGGCGTGCTCCAGTACTGATGTGCGGTTCTTTTATTGTAGAAACGGTGCGGGTTTTTTTTGGGGGGGGGGGGGACGGCTCAACACGTCCCTCCCGGCTGTGGGGCCCACACAGTCTCCTGTTCCATGGGTTCCAGCGTTCTTTACGCAGCGGGGCCCTGCAGTCGACTGCTGGCCACCACCGCCCAGTGCCGGGGTTAAGAACCTCTACTCCTCCTGTATATCTTCCATATTCTTTGTTCTGTTCTCGTCTGTGGCGTGCCAGGTTCATTGAAAACAGTCCTGCACACGCTGTTAGTCGCTCAGATCATCAAAAAATTCCCCTCGTTTTGTGGAACCTGACGGTCCGTCGCTGCTGTCACAATGTCCATGGACCGATTGACAGTCTTTGCGTCTTCTGGAGTATTCTGACAGAGGGGTTTCGTGATTTTCTTCAGTCGTTTCACATTTTTCGGCTGCTTCTTCTAGCGGTCATGACGGCTCCTTCGACGCCGTGCTCACGTGGGCATTAAGCATTCACGCCATCATTGGACGCTGCAGTAATTTATAAACTGGCTATACCATCTGCTGTCTTCAGGGACATTTTGGTCATGCTGTTTGCGGCTTCGATTTGTGTAACAGCCCTGAAGCTAGCTGGCATCGTATGCTGAAAAAGACATTGCTGCGTGAATACATAAGTTAAGAAAGTGTGAATATCGTCCTTGTTGCGCCGTGCATTTCGTAGAATCACTTTAATTATCACCAACAAATGTGCGTCGTGTAACACACGACGCACACCATAGCCATGCGCATTCTCAACAACGTACTATTACACAGTACGACATGCTGCCACAACACCTTGTTAATATAAAGGAATTATTTTGTGAATGTTTTTAAAATGACTTTAGCAAGGAACAACGTAGCTCCCTGAGGATGATCTTAGGATCGAAATATGTCGGAGCGATTTTAAGTGTTTTAAAATGAAATTTTATGTAAGTGCATTTGTTGGTGATAATTAAAGTGAACGTGTGAATAGTAATGACGCACAGGTGCGTTGCGGAATTGATGCTGCTTTGTTCTCATAGCAACATGTTTCGGCCTGATTAAGTCCATCTAGAGGCAGAACAGTTAATGACATAGAGCCAGGAAGTAGCGAGCTTTAACTGTAACACCCATAACCAAATTACGTACACAGTTCTGTGAAAGGCGTTAGCTTAAAAATTATATAAAATACTTGTATTTTACTGCAGTTTTTCCTAGTTTATTTTCTTTTAGAGTGGACTTGTGTCGACGGCTGTATGTTGTAGATTGCAGCATATTAAAATGTGTTTGTAGAAGAGTATCGAAATCTAGCATTGGCATCTGTATAAGACTTAGCGTCATACCTCCATTTTGTTTGTGCGTCCGATGCTTGGGCTGCATTTAAAAATGGCGCAGCAAACCTGCTGCGTTCAGACTTCCATGGATCTGGCAGCGGGGTAGAAACACCGTAAATATTTATAGGGCAGGGCTCGTAGTAGGGCCGGAGAAGGTACAGCATGGGCGTCCAAACTTTTATGGCCAAGGGCCACACGTGGGCAAATAAGTGGTATACCTAACTGCCAAAATGATTGCGTAATTTGTATAGTATACTCGTACTTAGCAATGTGGCCGCGGGTTGGAGACCTGAGGTGTACAGGGAGCAGTATAAGATCTGACGTCACACATCAGCGCGCGTCTTGGCATGCTAATCTTTCCCCTCGTTTTGTGGAACCCGAAAATTCAGCACCTGTTCACTAGCCCTCCGTTTATGCCATCACTGAGCCATATAAATCCTCTACGCATCCGCCGTCCCTATTTATGTAACGACAATTTTAATATTATCCTCCCATATACGCAACCTTGAAACAAACGTTACAGCACCAATGACAACGGTAAGTGTTCGTTATGCAAGGTTGTGTGTGTTACTGTCCACTGACTGTGGCGCTGCATGGCGGTTTGTGAATGAACTAACGATTGCAATACAACGTGACCCATGTGGGGGGCGGGGGGAGACAGCTGTGTTGCACCGTTGCCTGGCAACACGACCACATACGGGGATAGAAAAACTGAGAAGGCAAATCATTATTGTTAAATGACGAAGTTATTTTGTCACGTCAATAGAATGAGGACCCCGGGGGGACTGAGCGGGTTATCAGAGCTGGTAATAGAGCGCTTCGTAAAATAAACTCTTTACAAATAGAATTTTGGTAATAGGGGCTGCGGGTATGTGCCACCACCACCACCACCACCACCACCACCCCTCCCCAACGGGAGAGATCGGATGCATACAGGTATTTAGTTAAATAACCTGAAAGGAAGACGCCGCTTGGTGCCTTAGGCGCAGATGGAGGATATTATTAAAATGTTATAAAGCAACAGGTCTGGTAAGATGCAGGTTGTTCGGCGTCAGGTGTGCCAGACTGCAGGGGCTTTTATGTGAGCCACTTTGAATACAAGCGTACTATATCAAAGTATGCGCTTACTGTCAGGCGTTACGCCGTTACGAACATTTAACGTTTCAAGGCACTGTATGGTGTCACGTTTTACGAATCACCTTCACGCTTTCTCCCACCTACGGCGAACACTACTCCCTCGCGTGTCGTACTGATTTTGGGACACAGGTTTGGCCTGCGAGGCCACCGGACCTCAGGCCCCATGACTACTACTTGTGGCGGCACATGAAGGACACGGGCTGCCGGCGGAAATGGCACGCCAGAGAAGAACTGTTGCAGCAAATAATGGAGTGCGATGACTGCATAGCTGGAAATGAACGAATGCCTGTCAGAAGGGCAACAAATTGTGTTAGAGATACGAATAATTGTGCGTAGAGAACGCTGGAGGTAATTCTGATCAGCAGTTGGTGTAACGTAACTGGAAATTGGCGTTATTTGATATCGACCGATCGGAACTGACGTTTTTCTTTCGTGTTGTGACATAAGAAAGTTGAGGTTAAGCAATCCTTGTACAGGCCAGGACAGGCCTTGAGGGTTCCAGGAGGCTGAGGCTCCCAGATTTCAAGACAGCCAGCACGTGATGCTACCAAAAACGCAGTGGATGGAGGTCATTCTGATCAGCAGTTGGTGTAACATAACTGAAAATTGGCGTTATTTGATATCGACCGATCGGAACTGACGTTTTTCTTTCGTGTTGTGACATAAGTACGTTAATTAACATAACTGACACAGTAACACAAGTAACATGACAGGCACTGTACGCATAACATAACATTGAGGCGCGTTCTTTCAACCATTGTTGCAGTGGAGAGGCAATAAGTATTAGACTCCAGTTGAAATGTGATGGCACACGGTGACGCACGGGACGGGAAGTGAAGGGGAAACTGGCGAATGGAGTGGGTAGCCAGTACCCTTCACACTACTTCGGAACATGGTGTATCCTGCATTACTACCGCTGATGCGCACACCTCGGCTGCCAGTAGTCGACTGAACTGACGCCCCCGCCGATTTAAATGGACTCGTCCGTTTCGCCGAAAGACGAAATCTAATTTCTGCGCGTGTGCCATCACATTTCAATTGGCCTCTACATATTCTGAGGGAGTGTTTGTAGGCTTAGTTATACAGCATGCAGTGCGCATGCGCCTTATCAACTGTCGCCTGTCCGGCTGTACCATATTTTTCCACATTATCTCACAAACGGCACGATTTTCGTCAAAGAGTTGTTGAACACAAAATGTGTGTTTTGATTTTCTCTACAACTTTTACCTGAAACATTTCTTGTTCTGAGAAGAATTAAGTGAGACGCCGTCACAAATATACGTCGACCTTCATGTAAAGTACCCCTTATTCCTGTCAGATGTCACTGAAACCCAAATTTTCTCGACAGATTTTCTGAAAATGCTCGAATACCAAATTACATGAAAATCCGTCCGGTGGGCACCGAGTTACATGCGGAAGACGGACGGACAGACACGACTAACCTAATAGTCTGTTTTAGCAATTTTGTGAACCCGTACTTCCTTCGCGGTGTTAAATGACAGTTTTCTCTTGTCGCTGTGCGGACAGTAGCGTCACTTACGACCTTGTTTGTGGCACTATCATATGTTTGTCAAATAGGGCCAGGCTTAACGGATATCTGTATTGTGTGATGTTATCAGACACAGCTGTCTGTTTGTGCAGTGCGATAGAACACGTAACATTTGCGGTTACAGCTATGTATGTATGTATGTCGAAATACTGGTAGTAGCGTATCGTTTGATGTAGCAGTTTTTACTCAGAATTACTCGTAAAAAACGTCCTGAAGTTTGACACGCCTAATGCGAAGCACTGTGTACAGTGTTATGGATTGGATTCGTCTGGCTCAGGACAGGTACCAGTGGCGAGGTAATGTGAACACAGGAATGATCCTTCGGGTTTTCAGGTGAGGCTTGGTGTGTGCTGTGTTGCCGTCATCGTCTGAAGAAGGGCTTTGCTGTGTGTTGAGTAGGTGTCAGGGTAGCTCAGTTGGTATAGTGACCAAGCTACGGACTGGACTATCGAGGAATCTTTCGATTCCCGGCGGAGTCAGCGGCAGGCAAGCGATAAGTGGCAGTCGCACCAAACACCGCAGTAAATGCAGTTCGCATTGAGACCGAGCGGTTTCATCTGTTGCTCGAGGGAAATGCAGTGTCTCGGTTCAGGGCCGTCGCTTAGTTGCTTGCTTGTTGCACTGACTGGGAGATCGGTCATATCCCGTGCGAAGGACCGTCACTTGCGCGTGTCCGACAGGCATGTCGCTCAAGTAGGTCAAGGCGTATTAGAAAGGTCATGCGGCAGGTGACCTCATCAAGACGGAATGGCCGTCAAGTTCGATACACATGGCAATGGAACAAATGAGGAGTCACGTCAGGATGTGGCGCTGGACGTTTCGAAAGAACCTAGTACTGTACCTTCGGGTTCCTTCAACCCTTGAAGACGAAGGCACCATTTTCCTCCGAAACGTCGGGATGGACCAACCCGGCGATACGGCGTCATCTCCCAGAAGACGTGATTCGTTAACACAACCGCTATGCTAACTTAAAATTGCGCAGTTGAAAGGTCTGGACGAAACGAAGCGGGCCGGATGTACGTGTTTTCCGGTGCAGGGCGTTGGTTGGAAGCACTGTTGTAATTAAACGTAAGCTTAATTGCAGTTAAGTGCGTTCAATTAATATTTGAGTAAGATGCTAGGTGAATACTGAGAGTGTATTTTTCTGGGTTGTGACGCCGTGTAAGTGGGTAGCTAGATGCCAGAATTTCGCAAGGACAACTAGTTGAAAGACAGAACTAATGGCGTTACGCCACGGAATAGTGGACCGCGATAGCTCAGTCGGTATAGCGACTCGATACGGTCTTGACGGTCCGGGGATCGAATCCCGGTGGAGGCGATATTTTCCCCCACCCGTCCAGACCGGTTCCGAGACCCACCCAGCCTCCTCTACAATGGGTACCAGGTCTCTTTCCCGGGGATTAAAGCGGCCGGGGCGTGGCGTTGACTACCCACCCCATTTAGCTCCGATGTTAAAGAAAGGGTAGATCTGTACTCTACTCCCCCTCTGGGCCCTTATGGCCTGTTGTAGGGCGACCTTTACCTTTACATCTCAGATATTCCTAACATCATTGTTAGTACAATTTCTTGGCCAGCTGGGCAGCTGTCAGTGGTCCGTGGAGCTGGTTCATTTCCGCGTGTTTATTTTCTTCCCGACGGAGACACGTTGGCGTTTCCTGTGTACAAAGCGGCTGCGCTCATGTTTATAAGCTGCAGGGCGATGCGCAGTCGAATATGGGCCAACTCCAACATTACAACGGTGGTTACTATATATACCACCTGCTGTAACATAGGGACGCTTGTGTTTGTTGTGATTTTCATACCAGATGGATTGTTTTCCGAATAAGTGGTAATGTACTAAAAACTGAGGTTTGTGTGGGCTGAGTAACACTGGGACAGGTTTTTAGACGCGTTCACAAAATTGTGAAAAGCGAATGCATTAGCTTCGTCATGTCCTTGTATGTCTGTCTGTCAGCCTGCCTGCCGAACACCTCGGTTCCCATTTGGGAGGATTTTCACGTACCTTGATATTGGAGTATTTTTCGCGAATATGTCGAGAAATAATCAAGTGTCATTGAAATACGACAAGAATAAAGGGTATTTTACATGAAGACCGACGTACGTCTATGGTGATATCTCGCCGAGTTCTTCAAATTTGAAATATTTCAGACAATTTGCAGAGAAAATTAAAACTTCTTTCTGAGATAATGTGGAAAAATATTGTAGAGCCGGGCAGGCCACAGATGACAGTATAGTACGGCGCATGCGCATTGCATGCCGGATCTTAGTGGCAACTCTCTTTCAAAAAAAAAAAAATAACACTCTTACGTAGCTACATGTTTCGATTCGTACCGAATCATCAGACCTTTACAGAACATTTCTTGCAGCGTCACTTCAACTATTAACCAACAAATGCACCTATATAACTTTCACTTAAAACACTTTAAAACACTTAAAACCAATCCGAAATGTTTCGATCTTTTCAGATCATAATCAGGGAGTTTCGTCGTTCCTTGCTAAAGTTATTACATATTCACGATTTACTTCGTTTTTGTAAACAAGGTGTTGTGGCAG
>Ga0123355_10014246_pt1 | contig 12425 bp, 6 predicted proteins | sample TergutEmb28metaG_3_FD_89872 | JGI IMG/M metagenome (GOLD analysis project Ga0123355, IMG submission 89872) | Embiratermes neotenicus P1 segment gut microbial communities from Petit-Saut dam, French Guiana - Emb289 P1 | ecosystem: Host-associated > Arthropoda: Insects > Digestive system > Gut ...
ATTTGCCTGAGGAAAATGAAAATTGTGAATCCTTCGCGTACCGTGTTGATATATTTGATTGTTTGTTACAAAAAGTTCTCTATTTTTCATGATAAAACGAAGGATAAAGAAGATATATAAGGATTTGGATTCCATGGTAATGTGCTTGGGCAGCATCTCCATATGCATAAGAACTACCACATTTTCAAACACACCAAATTCACAACCCCTTGCATATGAAACAGAATATCTGCAGAAATAAGTAACATAATGGATTGACAAAATTTTGCTTAAATAATGCTTCATCATCAAAATGGATGGCATGCAGAAAAAAGTGACTTGATATGGACATGATCATGGGCTACTTTAAGGTACCTGCAGAATCACAGCAGCTGTCAGAATGAACAGATAAAAATCACTTCAGTCAACCACGCAATAAAAACTGTGAAAACATATATCACATTAAATAAATGTCAACCAACCTGAAAACTAATTCAGTGAAAAAAAAATTTACTGCAGTGTAATTTAACCCTTTTGCACTATAATTAAATGCCCAATATGGTATGCAGTAGATTGGAATTTAAATGAGAGCTGAATTCAGAATCCCACTAACGGCTGTCATCTATACCTGATGTTTGGAATTTTCAGCATCACGCTGTGTGACAGGTATAGGAGTACTCAACACTGGCACCAAAAGATTAATAAACCTGTCACATCTCCAACTCAAATTTATATTTTTTTATCAAGCATGTTGGTGTCTCGAAAAGTAAGAAACTGCCTGGCAATGGAAATACCAGGAAACTCACCAGCAACACCATACATCTCGGCTACAGCTGTAAGGAAATTGGCCGTAAACTGTGGTGCAAGTTGTGGTAAATCCTGAAGACCACTCACAGCCTTTGGAATGAGTACAAAGTAGTCTTTCACCAGTCCCTGGGCCAAGTCAAGACTGAATTTGGAGGTGCAACCCAGTTGCTGCAAAATAACAATGTGGTGATATTTTTGTAAGTAGAGTCATTTTTATCATCTGTAGGCAGATTATCAGGTTTGTGGTTTACCTCACCACGACATAATGTCTGCACAGACATGCACCTTTAAAATACTGGTTGACAAAGAAGCCATATGTTAGTCTAACAAATCTTTGTTACAAAATATTATGATGTAAGAAGCAGTTAATACCTTAGTAACAAACTACCCTTCCAAAGGTACACCTACCAGAACACAAGTCATAGCAGTCTAGCCACTCTGGCATACAAAAAATGCCAGTATCAAAAATCAGGCCATGTCATATATAAGTTTAAAATTTGATTCATTGTGTAATGTGGCAAAAACTGCACATATACCTGCGCAGCTGAAATGTCTAACCAACCTGCATCCAAATCCCTGTGACAGTAAGTACCGGCACATTTTTGGTAGAGCTGGCCATGGAAACAAGTTTAGTAAGCAGTCGAGAGCGATCACTGTGGGTTGGAGGAAACAGAGACATGAAGACCATGTTTCTGACAGCCTCACTGCTGTTTCCACCGTATGAAAAGTAGTCACATAGCACCTCCAGCAACTGCAGCTCTTGGATACAGTTCAGCCTCTGAAAAATAAGAAAATCAAGTAAATATGTAACAACAAGTTTAAGTCTGGTTTTCTATTCTAGATATTTCAGGTCTTAACCTCCTCACTATGTCTGCAATGACTGGTACACATGAAAAGCATGTTCATATATTTGGTTTTGGTCTATATTGATAAAGTGTAACCCCACTAAGTTGGTTAGGTCACCTGGAGAGAATGGAGGATAGGATGCCCAAAAACATCTTCACTCAAGAACTGGAAGGGATGAGGCAAAGGGGAAGACCCAGGAAAGGATGGAAAGAGAAAGTAGAAAAGAGATCTTCAAGTGCTGGGAGTGAGAAGATGAAGTTGGTGATGGACAGAAAAAAATGGAAGGATATTGTTTGACAGGCCAAATCCCACAATGGGCTGTAGTGCCAATGGAAGAAGAAGTAACCCCCACTTTACATGAAACTCAAATAAAGCTCTATCACACTTCTTAATAATGGTAAATCTTCAAAAATTCATACACAACATAAAACTTATCTTATTAAGATTTGTAGCTATTGAAAGTTTTTAGATTTCCATGGCAGGAATTAATATGACCATGGTCTTGAGGAATGTCACTTTACAGGCTTATATGTTATCAGTGGACATGCTATCTCCATCTAAATGGTTCAATGATCATGTCTAAGCCACCACTGGGTTATACAGTTAGACCACAGGGAAAGTAGTCAACCAGAACCACACGACAGGGGAAAAAAACACCTCACAGTCCAGACTGATAGATATAAAAATACAGGAAAGAAATTTAACAAACCAGAAAATAAAACACCATGCCTTTTCACGAATCTGAAAAATGTAAAGTAGCAAAAATAATGGCCCGTTTAAGGGCTCCAGCATTTTCAACACAGGAGAGATGCGAAATGTGAAACAGAGGAATATTTATGGGCTGTCACAGGGGCTTACTAGATGGAAAGTGAGAAGACACATTTATGATGGTCCTGGCAAAGGAGTGTCCCTCCAGAAGGAAAATATTACCTTTGTGTTGGAGTAAACCTTTTATTTTCTAATATACAGTAAATCAACGAATGCACTTTCGTAAAATATATTTTATTACATATTGCTAATCAGGAGGACCGCGGTAGCACAGTAGTTAAGGTGCTGTGTTACAAATCGGAAGATCAGTGGTTCGATACCAGATGGTGTTATTGGAATTTTTCATTAACATAATCCTTCCAATTGCACTATGGCCGTGGGGTCGACTCAGCCTCTAACAGAAATGAGTACCAGGATCATTTCCTGGGGTTAAAGGCGGCCGGCGCATAAGGTTCACAACCTTACCACCATCCTGTACCGCTGTCATGAAATCTGAGAACCTTAACTTCCTGGAACCCTCTGGGCCACTCAGGGCCTGTAATGGGACTGTTTTTTTTTTAACATATTGTTAATGACCAACATGTTTCAGTTGTAATTACAGCCATCAACAGGATATCTCAAAAAATACTAATAAAATACACAATAAACTATAAATCTGCTGTTAAGGTTAATAACATAAGTAATTCCTGCTGTAATACAATGTTGGTTTATACATTGTTAAAACAGAAAAAATTCAACAGAGTGTGTTTGTGTTGCTGAATGCAATTTATATGTGACCTGTTGAATGGATATAGGTGTGTGTCATAAGAGGGTTGGCTTCAGAACGCTGGACTGTCAGCACTTACTTTTACTTCTTATTATTAAAATTACATGTTTTTAACCCTTAAGAGTCGACATCGGACATGAATATATAAAAAGGATGGCAGTTAAATGCCTTGAATTGTCATTCCAATTAAATACATCATCTTTTTACAATTTATCTACAACAATCACATTGCTGTTTAAAAATCAACCTGACACACTTTGATTACATAATGTAAACAGTTTTTTTTTGTATAAGTGTGTTATCATGACAGCATGTATGTTTAGCATTAAAAGTATATTACAAAATGTCACATTTAGGTTTGTTATAAAACCATTACTTTTACTGCATTGTAGTAAGAATAACTGACTTTCTTTGTTTATATTACTCGCTTTTGTTGCTGATATAAAATAGTCTTTGTTTTATATATATATATATATAATGGGTACAATGACCTTACACCAGTATATGAAATTTCATTGTTTACTGGTGAATATAAGGAGATATTTTCTCCTTTATTTAGATAAAATTATATCCAAGTATGATATTTTTTCTTTACATGGCTTTCTTATTTGTCTTCTAGATGAAGTGTCCAACTGGCCTTGTTCAATCTTATTTTTACTTGTTATCTGCACACTTTCTTAAATTTTCTGTTGTAAGCCTGTTGTGTGTACTGTACAGTATTCAATGTGTTTTCCTCCAGGGTCTTGATATGAGGCTTCCATAACACCCCTAGGAAGAATGAGTATTCCTCTTGCCCACTCCCATCAATTATGAAAGAAGTTTTCTCCACCAGAACAATCTTCTATTCTTGAGCTGACCCTTTTACCCATGTTCCCATACATGGGGCTTTCCACTTCCCTGATAAGTTCCATATGACTTTATACCCACATATAGACAATATTTTATATTTCACAACAAATCCACATTTTCTGGCAAGTGTGATTAGTTACTTTCATTTTCTTTAGTTAATGTTAACCTTGGGCTAGCACAGTAAGCATGAGAATAAACCACAAAGTCTCTGCCATAAGATTTGTGACAGAAGGACGTATATGTGCGCTTATGTGGGTTAAATGCAGAGTCACAATATTGTAAAGGTGTTCCCAGATCTAACTGCTTACCCTCTTTCTACCGCCTCTTCTGTCCACTTCACAAAATATAAATTCCGAGATGATTTCCCCTAATAGGTCCACATGCTTGGCTACAGGAGTACGGCCCGTATTCTGAGTTGCACACATTTGTTCTGTAAAAGACCCCAAATATTACAATAAAACAAATATTTAAAAAGGTTTTGGTTGAAAGAACCCAGGGTCCTAACTTCAACGTCTGTACCAATGCTACTATTCTTCCTTTGTAAGAGTTCATAATAGTGTGTTCATCTTACACAATAATGGTAGTGAATATTACTAGGGGATTGAAGAAAAAAAAATTGTGTACGATGGTTTATTCTAATGTTATCAAAATCAGGACCTGCAGATACATATCATCCTTGCCATTTTAGTTCCAGAGCTCCACTATGCCTACAGACGACAAAATTCCAGCCTGTTATGGCCTACACTGACCGGTTGTCTTGCATAAATTGCCGAACAAATACGCGTCAAAAAGTAAGACCATATTAAGGTTAGATGTATATCTTCAAATTAACGCAAGATTTGTCATGTAACTTTGGTACCCAATTTAGAAAAAAAAATCTCAATGCTGTGATTTCATTCCCCACTGTTTACCGAAGTAAGCTGACTTCTGTATCTAGCCAGACTCCTTTGCATTCTCAAACTGTCAGATCTCATGCCGGTCACCTTTCCCTAATATTCAAATACACAAAATAACCTACCCACACGAACAAGAGCTTCCCGGGCACAAAACGGAAAGTCGGTTTTTCTGAGGACATGTCTCCATTCAGAGCTTGATACTGACATCACTATTCTGCTTGTCGTTAAAACCTGTAATCAAGAATTCAAAACCACTATTACCCAACCACCTGGACCCTATCTCCCATAGATCATCTAGTACACAGATTACTACTTATATCTAGCATCTCCTACCTAGCGGTCACAGACCAGACAATTCCAAGCACAGGTTACTGATTCCAGGCTACCAAGTGGAAGAGATGCAAATCCAATGGAACTAATAAAATTCCCTCACAGCCCAACACACACACACACACTAGATGAAATTTCTCTGATGGGTGCGTCTGAGACATGAGAGCGAGCGAGTGAGCGAACGAGCTGGCGCGCAAGCGACAGACTGCAGCATGGAAGTGACGAGCAACATCCTTACCAGCTGATCAGACTGTTAATATGTCTAATTTTGCAAGTCATCCGTGACATGTAGCCCAAGTAATTAACGCGTGCTATGTTGTTAGTAAATTCATATGCCATATATCATTTTCTATTGAAGAATAAGATGTGTGATGTTCGCCCAAATTATGTTTCGAGACAAATATACAGGGAATTTCGTTCTCTAAATTGGCAGCATCGAAATCATCCAGAGCGGTTTTTCGAATTAATGTTAATCACATGTTCTCTCTCTTTTGTTGCTCCCGCGCTGTCCTGTCTGGCTGTGCCTGCACACATTCCGGTTATGTTGAAACCAAGTGGATAGAATTCTATCAACATTAATGAACGTTCTGAAATAAAATTTCAACAGTATCTGTTAATTAAAAGTATGCGTTTTGTGTCTTTAATTGCAATTGGTAAAACCATGGAGCAGGATAAAATAGTTCCTCAGCAACACATTTTATGCAACAGACGCGCCCAGTACCATGTTGGCAAGATCGAACCACTCCTTCCTATCCTGAACCGCATGATTTGAGTACACTCCCTGCCAACCTGTCTTGAAGATCCATTTTAATATCCACCATCCACAGCTAAGTTTCCCCAAGCATTTGTTAAATTTTCCCCACCAAACATTGACCGAATCTCTTCTTCCCCTTACACAAAGTTTTAAGGGCAACAGTCAGGTAGTGGCTTAAATTATCATGAAAATAATAGGATACAATGTCATGATCCTGAGTGCATGCAACGCTAATTTGTTTTTTGTTACTCAAGTTGAATGCAGTTGAATAGTGAACTAGCCTTGATGATACTCCACTTCATATGTCCATAATGTTGGTATTTCTGTTGAGAAAAGAAAACACCAACACTCAGCCAATGCATTAAGTCATTAGAACCATGGGGTAAGACAAAGCAACTCACATTCTTAATCCCAGCAATGTGTCGACAGTTTCACGCTCACTTTTAACAAATTCAATCACAAACTGACAGTACTTAGTGTTTACAAGGCTGAGTTGGCCTCACACCTGTAGTACTGAAAATTGCAGGAAATAAAGAATAGAAATGCAAACACCTACAGTCATACTGCAACATAGTTCTATTGACACAACTTAAAATTAAATTTATCAAGTCCTATATCTACCTTCAATGTAAAACAGAATAACCCTCTTTTAACAGTCCACATCAAGAAGGCCCTCCTCCTTATAGAGAGAAAACACCACCAGGAATATAAGAAACAAGATAAATAAAATAACCAATTACATTATTAGCACCTACTTAATTGACACCCAAGTATTTAGTTTCTATACATTTTGAACTTAATCAGCATCCACAAACAAGTTGTGCATAATAGGAGAATCCATTAGATTTGTGACTTTGCTTCCATTTAAGAATATCTTGTTTTAACAGAAAATGTACGACAATAACAAAACTAAATGATATTTGTTTCAAGTCATACACGTTTGCTACAATTAGTTACTTTTGATAAAATGTCTGCCTGATTACAAAATTGACTTGCTTTTCTATAATATTTCTAGTAATGAAAATATGAAACAATTTTTCTCAATATTTAATATACAGTGAGAGTGGATAGAAGTTAAAATCCTTGTATTTCAGTTGTACAACAAAGTATATATATATATATATATCTGTTAGGGTACATGCCTCCACTAAATTTCTTGTGCACCAGTGAAATTACAGAAATTTGACAGGCCATAAAATCTTTGTCAACAAAATACAGCTTGCTGTCTCCGAGACAGTAAGGAATGTACGCGCTCAATAAGACATCTAGTCCTGCAAATGTGTTAACAGCTGTTCCATTCTTTGGCTTGGATCATGGCTTCATGCCATCCTCTTCTTTTCTAGTCAGCATGCTCTACATATTCTTGCTATGTTTCTTTATCTCTCTGTCTACAGACAATTTGTTTGTCATTGCCACTACACTTCATTTGCATACTTTTCATTTCTCAACTTACTTCTTTTTCTGTCAGTATATTGTGAATACCCCTCTAAGTTTTTTCTACCTTCCACATCAATTTGCAATGCATACAGGATTTTGCTGGGGAAATATGAAGGAAGCGACCACTTGAATTACATAGGTATAGACGGGATGGTGACATTGAAATGGCTCTTAAAGACATCAGATGAGATGGCATGGGCTGGATTCATCTGCCTCAGAACAGGGACAAGCAGTGGGCTCTTATGAACACAGTAAAAAATGTTTTGTTTCAGTAAAATGTTACTATAGGAGGCACAATCACATAGACCACAATAAATTATAAAATTTATTCATGCATTAAAATAGCATACATACACTAGACTTTAATTTAAAAATGTCAGTCCAATGCTACATACAGTCCTAGTCTGACAGTACCAGTAGCCTTTGTTTACAGTGGACCTAATTAATGCTTATTTGAAATATGGCGCATAAGCAGTACTGAACAGTTCATCCTCATAATGTTCGCAGATTATGAGCCATGCGCCTAGTAAACACAGCCAGTCTCTCAACTCCGTCTGAAGTTTCCCTGCGGCAATGGATTCTGACTCTGGCTTAAGAAAGCTAAATGTCCCTTTGGGCACTTATTGGCATAGTGTCCCTTACATCCACACTTAAAACAAGTCACTTCCTCCAATGGCTTCTGAGGTGGTTTGACAACATTTTCTTCTGGAGCCATTCCTTCTTTGGGAACATACATCAAGTTCTTTACCTGCAATCATATAAACATGGGAATATACAACTTGTGTAGCAGAAACACCTATCATGTGTGGGGAAGATTGTGTATTCTGTTCAAACTTTACTTTCACAACACTTTCCTACTGAATCTGAAAACTTGAAGGGAAGACACCTGTTGGGAAACACAGGCATAGACGGTAGTAAAATATTAAAATGATCTTCGGCAAACACTGTCAAGGAAACTGTGTCAAGACAGTTCCTACAATTAACACTTGTGAACACAGTAACAAAAGTTCAAGTTCCATAAAAGCAGGGAATTTCTTAATCCAATAGGTAAGTTCTAGCTTTTCACAAAATAACCAGCAGCATGAAGTCAGCTGTCATGATCTGTAATAGTTCATGTATGGAAAAACAACCTGAGTTTACATAATTATACGGACTGGACGAAAAATACTATTGCACATCCCATTATTATACAAATAACTGTATCAAAATTACTGATTTAAAGCCAAGTAATTACTTCAGCATTTTTAACATTAAAAATTATACTGCTATATTAATTACGTAAGGGCTGAAACCTGACAAGCTAAATTCCTAACATAAGTGATCATGTATATTTGATGGTTGCTTACTACCTTAGTCAGTGCAGTCCCCTATTTCCACTGACTAAGATGAGTGAGAAATCGGGAGCAACATGCCATCATACTGACATACGTTTTTGAAGACAAGTACAAACTCTTGATGTGTGACATTCTGCCTGACTCCTGAGTTAAGGGGAGGCTGTACACCCAACCCTGCAAAGTTAATTTTATGAGATACATTTTCCTAAGCAACCAGAAGTTCCACTAATATGAATTTACATATATAGAGTTGATAGTTCCTTCCATGTAGTGACATATTTTTACCGTGATTTACTTGTAAACATATTTTTCAGATTGTATGCTTTCTTCTGGGTAATTCCCTGGTGTCTGAATTTTATATGCCAACGTTTCGTGGCGCTCTGTCTGTTCCATCTTCATAGGTGGACTACCTACCCACCTATGAAGACAGAACAAACATAGGGTTACGAAACGTTGCCATATAAAATTCAGACGATGGAGAAATACCCACAAGAAAGCACACAACATTCAGAACACAGCAACAGTTTGAAATCAAGAATATTTTTCATATTTTATTATATAAAAGTTCACATATTAAGGGCCGGTATAGCACAGTTGGTATACCGACTCACTATGGGCTGAACGGTTAGAGGTTCTAACCCCGGTGGGATAAAATTATCCATAACCATCCAGACCAACCCCGGAGCCCACTCAGCCTCTTGTACAATGAGCGCTGGATCTTTCCCAAGGGTACAGTGGCTGGGACATGGCAATGACCACACATCCCATGTAGTACTGAGGTTAAAGAAAAGGTACAGCTATATATTTACCCTCCTTCTGTGCATTCATGGCATCTAATAGGGTGAACTTTAGCTTCTTTTACTGCCTTTTAAGAGAGTAACCTGCAAAAAGCTGGCATCTGCAAAAGATCCTCAACTAAATGTGTACCACATTTGAAAATGAACAGCTTGTAGCTGCTAAGACAAATGCATCTAAATTTCATAAAATTAATATTGCTAGAAAAGGACTTCCAGTCTCTAATGCAATCTACTATGCAACACTGCATTTGTATCTGCAACCACCACACATTCCACTGGACATTACAATTCTGTTTTCCTTTCACGAACCCCTATTTTGAAACACACAAATCTCCAAAACATACTCTGAAATCTTCTTGCTTGGACTGTGCTTCCTTCATTTCTGGAGGCATTTTGTTACAGTACATGGCCTTGTGACCAGTCTCTCCACAGTAGTGACACGTGATAACCAACTTCTTTCCATCCTTCTGCTGTACATCTGTAGCTGGCAGCTCAAACCTCGGACTGGAAAATATGTATGAAATTTCTAAAGACTTGCTAAGACTAAACCCTTTGCTCATTTTCACATAAACATGGTGGTTCATAAAATGTTTACCCTTTCACATCATGCATAAAATCTGTATTTCTGAAAGAGTTTTTTTTTTAATTCTATTTATTTATTATCCATTGCCACCACATGTCCTTATGGACTTCATGGTCCTCCCTCCTGGACATGGCAGAGTGTAACCAACTTCTGAGGTTGGGACGCCCATGAGGTGCAGTTACGTTGTCCCAATGATGTGAGTGGTGATATAGGAGGATGTGTTGCCAGGAGGGCCCTTAAACCTAAATTCTACTAACCTACCTAGACCATGGTCACCGCGGGAATCCTCCCCTTCAGGGAAAATTCCCACGGTAGAGCCGGGAATCGAACCCGGGACCTCGTGGTTAGTTGTCAGAGACTCCGACCACTAGACCACGAGGCTGGTCTCTGAAACAGATGTTGCATATCTAATACATACTGAAGCACATAAGCATGGTAGATTTATGCAAAACAAGTAAAATTATTTCAATTCTGCCTCGCAGTCTCCTCAAGACAAATCTGTACCTGTATTACCACCTTATGGTACAATTAATCTGAAACTGTGCAACACCACTGGAAGACATTACAGAGATCAGTGTTTGGACTATGGGATGGCTAGTTCTGGCCATCATCATGGCATCCTGGAAGAAGTTAAGAATTCATTCAAGGACCAAATTTTTTACGCAGAAAATCAAGGCCAGCATTAATTCTGCACTCATTCTTGCATAAACCATGGGTACTAAGTGGAAATTTAGTTACATATGTTGTAGCACAAATTTCTCATGCAATATGGCCATGTAACAACCACAATGAAAACTTTCATAGAGGACAATCCACACAGCAATATTTTTCCCTATGAAACTAATGTGGATTTGCCATGGCCCAGATCAAATTGAACACTCTGCTGACAATAAGCCTCACCAGAAAACTATGTACTGTGGAAGAGTACCCTCTTCATGTCTTGCCCAAATGGAAACACAAAGTCTGTGTTATTTATCATGGCCAGCAAGCTTGCATATGCACCACAGTAACCTTGTATAGAACTGTGCAGATGCTGTACAATCCCTAGCTCTGCTGTTCTTGTTCTCCATGATTTACTCGGTTTTCTCTTCACTATCAATTTGAGAGACTTCTCTATGCTATGAACACTTGATGCTCAAGGTTTCTTTCACTTTAACACTCAGCCCTGCTCCTTAAACTACTTCTTGGGCTTTTTTTTTAAAGAGCCCACCTGGTGCCAAAATGTGCATGCAAATATTTATGTTACAGTAAAATTTATTTCCTCAAAAACAACATAACTTTTGCCTTCTGTTCAACAATCAGCCTCCCACTGCTTCCAATCTTATTAAATAACTTGTAATGACTGCATTGCAAACTGCACAGAATGCTGCTGCCAACTACAGTCATTCATATGAACCAATGCGCTCGCTGCAGCCATGTTATCACCACCAAACCGCACTTATATACCCGCAATACTCCCAGTCTCAACATCCAAAGTCATAGTAATTTTTGGACTCTTCTCAGAACTAACTGTGTACACAGATGGAGTCAGCATGGTCCGACCAACCCTTGGCTGATGCAACGGTATACCTTTGCATGAAACATTCACTCTGATGGGCGACACTATCACAGTGATACTAGACCCCATTATCATACAGCTGGGGTAGTTGATAAAGGAAGGGCGACTGCATGGCAAACTCCAATTTCTTCCATCATTAAAAGCAACTGAAGAGTCCTGCAAGTTATATGACAGTGTTGCCTCCCATAAATCTAACCCCTTGCCCGTACCTCAGGGTACTGTGGACTCGTACTCTACTCTGCTCTACCCTGGGTCATGTGGGAGGTGGTAACAGTTGTGGAGGGCATACCTGAAGAGAGTTGCTACGACACAGGCTGGCTAATGGGGCTCTGGTCTACACAAGCCAAGGTGGAAGGTATCATGCTGAAGGCTGCATGGCACTGGGGTAGAGACTGCAGTGTCTTAAACGATCTCCTTGGGGAACCAGGCCGCACCCCATTGTATGTAGGCCTTCCGTCCATGTGGGGCTCCTTGGACGGTGACCAAATGTTCTGCCATTTTTCGTGGGAGGGCTCCTTATTGGGGACCCCCACAGATTTAAATGAATGAATAAACCACTGGCTCTGGAGATGAAGCTTCTCTCTCCATAGGGACCCTGATCGGGAATGTGGAGGGGTGGGGGGGGATCATTTTTTTGGGGCCCTTGGGGAAAAGGTTAAAAGGGGAATTTTGGGGGACGTCCCCCACCAACTGAAGGGCCCCGTGGGGAAGCACAAGGGAC
>Ga0123355_10014247_pt1 | contig 12424 bp, 4 predicted proteins | sample TergutEmb28metaG_3_FD_89872 | JGI IMG/M metagenome (GOLD analysis project Ga0123355, IMG submission 89872) | Embiratermes neotenicus P1 segment gut microbial communities from Petit-Saut dam, French Guiana - Emb289 P1 | ecosystem: Host-associated > Arthropoda: Insects > Digestive system > Gut ...
GTAACACCAACACACATCGAACCAGAGCAATACAACCCATGAAATAACTCAACAAATAAGTCGCAAGCTCCTGAGGATGGATGTGTTAACATCCGAAACATGTTGAGCATTAAATAATGAAATCATAAAGCAAGTGACATCAAGTTGGTCTCTCTTTATTCAACTAAGAAGATACAGAATTCATATGTTCTGCTTGTCGCGTCGTCATCCTGCTTCTATTCGCCAGCATAGCCAGATCGGGCCTGAATGCGGCACAGTTTCTTGTTAGGCTGTTGGTCCGTCAGTGAACTGTGCTACGTCTGTAGTCATGTGGCTTGCACGCTAACAAAATGAACGTATCAGTACAAATAAATAGTCTTGCTGGTACGGAATTAAGCGTATAAGGACTTCACTCACGCTCGCTACATGAGTTCTCACTTACTGAACGTGCGTGGACTTTGTATCTGTAAACACCCGCTGACGCTGCAGTATACACAAGAAGCGGTAATGTGCAGCTTGAATTAAATAAGATGCTGAAAATATAAGCTAGTATGGAAATCGGGGTAAATCATGAACGAAATCGTAGTCATGTCGGTCCTTGCAATAAAAAAAAAACTTTGCGAAATGAACGATCGTTGGTGAAAACGTGCTTACAGCATGCATTTTTACGTGCTGTAGACTTCGCTTGTGGCCGTTAAGTAAAGTTGAATATAAAGTAATTTCCAGACCCACTACGTCCTACGACAAGCGCGCCAAGTTTGTTGTGTAATGCTGAAGACGCATTCAAGCTGCGTAGCGTCCACTCCAGCTCTCGACGATCTTGTTGAAATTCGGGCGCAAAGCGCCGTTGAAGAAGCCGAGGAACCTGAGTCTGTTGAGCGGATTAGGAGGATTTCGAAGTTGACTGAGGGATACGGATTCGTAGAAGCTAGCATCGTTGTGTCCGGAGTACATTGATTACAATGATTATTGAGCAGCAACAAGTGTACTGGAAGTTCGGAGAATTCGTGCTTGTTCTGGAGGAGAAGTTCTCATTTACACCGCGGCGGAAGCGTGAAGTCGCCCGAGAAGAAGAGGTATTTTTCTCGCCTGTCTTAAAGGCGCTATTTTATTAAGTCACCTGCAGGGACTCATGCAAATCCACTTGTAATGTTGGGTTTTGAAGGTGATCCGGGTGACAGTTCACGAAGGAGTGCCTCCTCCTCAAAATGCCATTTGTTCGCCAGACTTGGTATTTTTTATAAGTTTTTCGTAGGTGTTAATGTATTTTCTTCTTCAAAGTAGATTATCTGGAACCACAATTCGCATATAAACGTTGCGTTTATAGCAAATGTCGCAACTTACATCGTCTGAGCTAACGCTGCTATTCGCGGAACTAAGTAGGATGTAACTTTGGGGAATGACTGTGCGTGCGTGCATGTGTCCAATATCCAGTGTTAACTACCTTCCTGGTCCTGAGAGTACTTTCTAATGGAAGGATTGCTATCTGTTAAAATACAACACCATTGGATAAGTGATGGGTAATGGAATTCACAGACGAAGAATGCAGTGCCCTGTATAGTTGTAAAAGAAACTTCAAAGTTAGACTGGAGTTGTGTTCGACAAGTACATACACTCCAGTCTAGTTTATGAACACAACGGGGATGACGAACCTTATGATTAAACTTCGAAGCTGTTATGCCTTTCGTTTTTGGAGTAATGGTCGGTAGAATCGTAAATCTCGCTGTTTTTCAATATGAGGTTAGCAGTGTAGCTTAACAGACTCCTTAAGAGGCAGAAGGCCAAAATCGTAGTGCCCGAGCGTCACACCTTGGCAGTGGTTGTGAGGGTCAGCGTCGCACTGATGCTGCAAGTGTTGCATTTGGTTAGAAAAGGAATAAAATGTGCTCATACTGGATGATTCGCGGTCGACCAACACGTAGCCAGTTGTTTTGCTGAGTGAGCTGTCCAGGTGGACTTTGACAAGCCACATTGAGAAACGCATACAAAGTTTTCGCGACAGACCTAGAAGTAAGACACCACTTGCATGATCCAAACGTGGGTGAACCATGATAAACTGCGCATTAAGGAAAGGGTATGCAAGAGTATAAAGTAGGTTAAAGTGTCTGCGGATTAGGTTTAAGTGAGTTTTGTTTCTTTAAAGAGGACCGGATTTTTCGTGACCAGTTCAGCAGCTATGCAGCTATTAGTGTTTCGTGAAGTTTGTTGCGCCATGTCTTCAGGCAGCGTTACCTAGCAATATATTTGCGAGATGATGTTTCTGCAGCGGTGGTAACTGAATATTTTAGTCTGTTGGGACGTTACTTCGTCGGCACGTCGTGACATCCCAAACATTTTTCGACTGTGTCGGAATGTCTTCGTGATTGCAGTGCCACAAAAAGAACTCGCTCACCACTAGGCGTTCTGCTTCTGGTACCGACTGTGTGTTCGCAGTCGAAACGAAAACGAAGGCACGTACGGGCTCTTCAGAGTGTGTGTGTGTGTGTGTGTGACGGTACCGTGGCTTTCATGAAGTAATCAGCAGACAAAAACGTCCACGAGTTCATGTGTGGAGGGTGTGTGGCCTCCGTCCTCGTAGTACGTGAATATTTATCTCGTTACGAAATAGCCTGCTGCGTTTTGTATTAGCAGTCATATAAATAACGCCAGTCGTGCTGCAACCCAACAAATACCAGTCATAGTAGCAGAATAGAGTGACGGTATTGCATTATCTTTCACCAGCCAGAGACGGCCCGAATTCGACCCTCGAATTGTTTCATTCCGGTTCATCGTGGGGCAGAGTTGAGGATTGTTGCAATAACTGTGGCAGGGGACGACACATGGACCCTCGCGATATGTTCTGCTGGAATAATGGACAAACAGTTAAGGGGAAGGGGTTAACATTCCATGCAGATCTGTTCGTCGTTGTCACGTGGCGAACAGCAAAGCCATACAATGCAAGCAGACAGAGAGAGGGGATATTTCAATCTAGAAATAAAAATGTGCACACATCTGTAGCAGTGCACCGTAACAATATGGATAATCGTTCTCCTCCTAAAATGGTACTTGGCGAGTTTAACATAACTGTGAGAAACTGTATGTTCCTCATCGTCGCCTTGCATGCAGTTGCTGCCTTAGTACTGTTTCAAACGTGATATGTAGGTAAGCATTGATCTGTCTCGGTGCCAAACTTCATTTTTGGAGCTCCTGCAGTGCTTCATTAGCTGTCACCATGAAACCGAAAGTTAAATATTTCCTCACGGCCGTCACGCTGTTATTTTACATTTTACGAGAATATTACCTCGACAAGATTTGCATGTGTTTACATGGTCTGTTACAGTTCGGCACAGTTGTCCCTATGCGTACTTAAACAGCAAGTCGAGAAGGCATACGTTCGGGAGAGTGAAGGTACAGCCCTGAACGTGTCCTTTCCTCCTTACCAGAGGTTGGTATGTGGCTCCTGAGTAAGTGGTGACTAATGTCTTTCCTACCCCTCGAATTTGCGCATCTGTCATATTTTTATTATTGACTGTGTGAACTTGAAAATGTGCTTTCCAGATGGGTTTCAGCAGCCTATTATTCGTACCAAATTTAGTGATAACTGGTCATCTGGTCCAAGATTTGAAATGTCATACAGGGCTTGGAGGGGTAGAAAGGGGGTTGTTCTCTTTCACCAGTCTGTTTTCCTCTTTGGTGGGAAAATAAACTGAAAAGGGGGAGCGAAAGAAGCGAACGAAGTCTTTAGCAGCTTAAAGAATGGGAAAGTAGTAGCAAAGGAGAAAGAAAGGCACAACTGAAGCAGGGCGTAAGAAGGAAGCCGATCCCGGTGGCATGCGGCCTAAGGCATAGGTCTGTGGCCGTTTGATTGCTGGGTTCGCATATCTGAATCCCGCAGAGGGCATGGGTATTCGTCTGTTGTATTTGCAGTTTGTTCTGTCGGTCTGCGACGAGCTGATCACTCGCTCAGAGATGGCCAGCCGGGTGTATGCCTAGTTGTGTGTAGTCTAGAAACCTCAGCAATCACACTGTCTAGGCCCGAGCTGGGCTGTTACGCCACGGGGGGGGGGGGAACAACAACAACAGTAAGAGAGAATTATCAAGACAGTTTCATATGTTTTTGAACTTGTGTGTTTTGGGACATTAAAGGTCACGGAAATAACTGAAAAGCGTGATAGTATTTTTAAGATTAAGCTGGAATTAATTGTATGAAGGCCACCAGTAATTTTGACACCTGTTTTACTCCTTGTATTAACCCTTTAAAGACGAAATGTGTATGTGTTATATAAGGACTCAGTCCGTACCGCGCTGTAAACACTCCACCTCGGTTATAAAAACCAAACTGTTAATGTTGTATAAGGCAAAAGTCGCTGTTTGTTCTGGGAGCACATAGACGGAATGCAATCAGCACGTAGAATTTTTAAATGTTAAAAATCTGGTGGTACGTGAAGTTGCTGGCAGGCTTTACAGTGTTAACATGCAAGTAGGAACATCAAACATAATGCTTGATATGAGATCGGAACAATATTCCCATGCCTAACGCCCGGAGGTATCCCATTTCTTGTCATACCTGAAAATATACTAATTGGCCTTTCAAATTATCCTTGTGATCCATGTCAGCGTAAAGACATGCGTCCCGCAGCTGTCAGCATATAGTAACTACCCTGATGTTGGGTTGCACCGAAACGTCGGTTTGACAGAACAAGGAACGCTTAGAGCATGGAATAAGAAACCGCCAAACGTTTATGACGAAGTAATCTTAGAGTTGCTTGTAAGCTGCTTTCGTAGCAAATGTAGACAGCTTCAAATATGTGTGAAGTAACAGTGAATGAAAATTACACCCACGAAGAAAGTGGATAGATTGTTGTTTTGGAAAATGCTTGGTTCCGTTCCATTCAGAATCTTTTATCGGCCCGTCTCTGTCTAAAATCCCGAAGCTTACGTTGGGCTGTAAAGCTGTAACTATCTGTTTTTTGTGCGTATGAAACCTTCTGACACTGAGAGAATAAAAAAAGACGCAAGGCTTAGACTGAGGATGTTTGGGGGGGGGACTCAGGCAGAATGTTTGGACCCAATAAAGACGAAATTACAGCGCGATTGGGAACAGTTACGTGATGGGAGCTTCGCAGAATATTATCAAGACAGTAAAAACGTTGAGGTGAGATGGGCAGGGTATGTAGCACGCGCGATAAGATGGTAAATTCTTGCAAAATATTAGGTGGACCTGAAATAAAGAGATCATGCCTCAGATTTGGCTTAGATGGGTCATTACTATTGAAATGGACCCTAAATAGATATACATAGATGTCTGAGTGTTCAGTATTGGACTAAGCTGTCCATGAGGACTGTAATGAATACTTGGGTTTTGTAAAGACGGCTGGATATCGTGACGTTCTAAGTTTCGGTCGTCATGTCGAGAATGTCTTTGTCCCTAGTAGGGTTTGGGATTAGGGCGCCTGCGACGATGACTGGACCAACTATGGCAAAGAGCGATTCGTTGTTCCTGACAAGTGTTAGTTCTATTAACACTTCCTCTTAAGATGTGGGAGCATCATGCGGTTTCGCAAATGGTCGCCATCGTTGTGGAGAAACCTGCTGCTTCCATCCTCAGGGTAGCTGGAGGCAGCATGTTTCTCTGAAAGATTAGTACACATCTACGGAATTTTGGCGACGTCTCATTCCAGATGACCGCAATAGCAGGACCCTTAAATCTCATGTCAAATTACAGTTCACTGTCTTACCAACATGACTGTAGAAACCATATTTATGCACTCAACAACGAATGTTACTGCTGACATCACACCATGTCCTGTCTGTTCTCTGTTGGTTATTACATTTGTCTTCCTACCCTGCCCGGTCCCCAGGCACTTGTGTTCTGCTAATTGTCCATCCTTTGAATATTAAGCGGCCAGTAGTCTTGTCCTCGATATGCTTTTGTAATTTCAACAACTTTAATTTTCTTCCATATTAAACATTAATTCTGTGGCTAAAATACAAAGACGGGTATGTTCTAAATCGACGGAAATTGCTCCGAGTGAATTTACGACTTAATAATTCATGAAGAAGAGCAACGCATATTGTATTTTCCCAGAATATGAACAAGTATGTTTAAGGTTAAATTGTTTCGTGAATATTCTACTCATGTATGAGAACTGAAATGTGTAAGGTTGGCATATTTGATTGCTTGGCATTAACGATGTAGGGCACTGGCTAAATTGTAAGTAGTTCGTACTGTATGTGACAAAAATGGCCAATGTGAATTACTTATACCTCGTAGTTGGACAAAGAACAACAAATTTGAGCTGTATTTCCTTGTACATGAATACAAAGCACATCGTCGCGTGCATGTACGTAGTTAACAGTACCATTATATGGTTGCAGATTCCAGGTTTCTTTGAAAGTCTGCTTTACCCTTCTTGTTCATTTAAATATCAGACTATCATGACAACGTTCTCCGTCGCGGTAGTTGAGTGCACTGACAGTCCTGCATGGTTATGGAGTGTATTCCTCTTCTCACTGGGGTGGCCTGTGCTGGCTCTTACTGCATACACAATTATGGACTCGCTTGGGCATTTTGAGTCATCTGTTTATACATAAATAGTTTATACATTGGGAATTAAAACGGAATATGGACCCAGCGTGCAATATATTATTACCCGTGAACAAACACGCTACATCAATACTCCCTATCGAGTTGGTGGGTGGGGGGGGGTGAGTTCCGTAGATTGCCCATCTGCCCATCTGCCACTTGTTACTGGCAGGTTAGTTGCTCTCATAAATGACATTAATATATCATAATTTAATTTAGCTGTATAAACAAATTTCTAAACCTAACGCATCTGTACCATAATATACAACTAATTTGAGTGTGCATTTTTTGTGTGCCTACGTACGCAGATGGCTACTCTCAATAAGTTCCGGTCAGATGAAGCCAATAATTTCACTCCCGCCCCTGAGTTTTTGGCTTGAATCGTGTAGTTTTAGAGCGCGTACGTTGTGATTTTATTGCGACTTCGCTGGATTTATTTTGATTGCGGCAGTCGAATGCTTGAGATTTGGACAAATATAAGGTAACTCTTCTTTCGCTGTAACGTGCAGGTTTACCGTATCCTTGCTGCAGGTATGCAGGTGTTACGAAGGTGAGTAAGAGTAACCGTACAGTAGTTGTATCTCAGTTTTGTGTATCCACCTTTCATTTTACTGCATTTCGTTTCAACAGTCCGCAGTTTCTTTGACTCAGGGAACGCCGAACAGAAATCGGAAAACTTCTCAGTTGCGTAAAATTCCAGTTCTGCGTGTGTATTACTGTTAAGATTGTGAATCTTGTGTTACAAAAAAAAAAAAACTGCAAAAACTGCATATTCTTCTGAACTCTGTCACCATTATCTCAGTGCCTAAAAGTAAGTGATGCTAGTGTCACTTCCGCCTAACAGCGCGTCAGCCATGTTATTATTACTGGTTATAGGGAAATGAAAAATAAGGTATAGTACAATGGCGTCATTTTCATAGCGAGTTCCGTGAAAGTCGGTCAACTCGTTTACGATTTTAAATGATACTCACGCACCGACGTGTGCGCGCACACAGAGCAGTGTGATGATCTCATACGCCTACATGTTTTGTTTTTCAGAAGCGAAAGTAGGCTATGGATGCCCGTGATCTGCTCGTTTAAATAAAATGTAGGCAATTAGCTGATCTGTCCCATCTGCGCTGGTAGATCTGCTCTTCAACCCTCTAAAGTTTAGCTCTTTCTCTGTGTACCACGAGTATTTTTAACAATTGTGAGTTCTGCCCACAGAGTGCATTATTGTGTTTTGTATGGGTCTCAAGGGGTGGCACAGTGGTTAAGGTGCTGTGCTACAAGTCGGAAGGTCGCTGGTTCGATCCCAGCTGGTGTTATTGGAATTTTTCGTTGACATAAAATCCTTCCGATCGCACTATGGCCCTGGGGTCGACTCAGCCTCTAACAGAAATGAGTACCAGGAGCATTTCCTGGGGGTAAAGGCGTCCGGTGCGTAAGGCACCTTACCACCATCCTGAGTTGGAGTGTGCGTATGGTGCACTATGGTGTGTATCCGGAAATATAGGTCAGATCGGACTTACAGCGCTTAGATGAAGATGAGTATGGAGCTTTGGTGGAATATTATGCACAGGGCAAAACCGAAGTAGTCGGAGAAAATAACCTGTACCAGTGCCACTTTGTCCATCACAAATCTCACACGGACTGGCCTGGAATCGAACCAGCCACCTGAGCTATGGCTCAGTCGTTATCCATACGTTGCTGTAACCAGGACAAAGCGCAGTACTCGTTCGGAACACGAGAAACACTTAAAAACTTTCAGTCAGTCGTTAGATGCTGCCGGCGCAGCACGTCGCTGTCCTTCTGCAGTGCATTCTGTTGTTGGTGTTTAATGAAATGTGTCACAGTACTGTTAGTATCCGAACACCGTGACTATCAGTTGGATGGCAGTGAGCGAATGTTCATATTCTTTATGCGCACAGTATTTTTGCAACGTAGTTGTTGAGCGAAATTAAAAATTGTTTTTATGTTTTGTCACCGTACAATGCTATAAAAATAAGTGTGCTACAGATACAGTCCATAGTTCGATAATGAAATGTGTATGACTTTATCAGACTTTTTCTTCTGCCTTTTGAGGAATACGTAATGCCGATTCACAGGAAGTCACTGTCAAAGTTAAGCTCGTTATACCAGGATTGTATTGGCCATCATCATTAAATGTCGTTTATTTAAATGTACACAATTGTTAAGAAGGGGAGAACATGGGTTTTCTCCAGTCGCAGTCACGTAAACTGCGCACGCGCACATACGCACCCACCCACCCACCCACCCACACACACACACACACACACACACACAGTGTAACGCGTGTCCGGCTGTAAGTGATGGGACGTAGTTCCGTCTTCCAGGATCTTGCGTTTTATCTCTTCTGTTTCCTAGGCAGGTTTCATATGCGTGCTGTATACCCCTTTGTAAACTTCAGAAGATTTCGGGGGGGGATTTGCTTCCGTATGAACCGAAGCAGTCAACAGCCATTTACCTTCCTGATGAACTGCAGTGTAGCTCTGAAGCAGACACACACATTAATTCCACAAACACTCCAACCGTTGAAACACCTGTTTTCAGCTTGGCGAATTTTTGGCATTCACAGGTGTTAGTAGCCTCTGTATGGTTTATATGAGCATACTTACAGAGGGCGTTGTAGTACGTAACAGATGAAATTGGCGATAATTTATCAGCCGTTGCCATGCCAAAATGTGTAAGACTATTGTTGACGTAGAATTTAAAATTTTTCCCCTCTCATAGCTCGACGGCCCCTAGTGGACCCAGATTTTCTCATGGTCAAGGCTTCGCGATCACACCCAGACACACCACACTCGGTAGGACTGCTCTGGACGAGTGATCAGCCCGTCGCAGAGACCTCTGCCTGAAAACACACCACTCAAAAAAACACCCATGCCCTCGGCAGGACTCGAACTCACGATCCCAGCAAGCGAGCGGCCACAGACCTACGCCATAGACCGTGCGACCACTGGCGTGGTCTTGTATTAAGCAATAGTGCAATTAAACTGCATTCTTACATGTCTCTTACTTTATCAAATTTCGCGAACTTGTAATAGGAGGCGCTGGTATTACTACACAACTTACTAGTAGGTGTCATGTCGTTCGTGAAATTTGTAAGTTTGGGTGGTCTCCTGTGACTTGTTGTTCATACAGAAACCGGTCAATTAGTGTCTATAATATTGATGTTCGTAATTGAATCGGGGGACCCTACGACATGCATTTCGCACACATGAATGTGAGGGAATTACAAAGTACTGCAACGTCAGAGCTTCGAACATTAATACAGTGCTGACGTTTTGCGTCAAGGCTGTTCAAAATCACTGTTGGCCTATTCCGAGTTCCATTGTTGTGAAACGTCTATATTTCAGTAAAATGTCAGAGGAAGTTCTTAAAAATTCTGCGCTTTGTTGGGAACATGTCCTTAAAGAGAGTAAGAGCGCGTGTGGACTGTATTTACCTGATCCAGGATAGGATCTGGGAACGGGCTTTTGTAAAAACGGTGACGAATACTTGTGTTAAAGGCGAAGAACTTCGTCGGCTTCCGAAGGACTCTGCTCCGCAGAATATGTTATTCAAGAATATGAAGACACTTTTGAAAATAACGACGTTTCGCATTTAATGTCCTGAATTATCGATTTGTTTCATTCTTTTGATGGTCTCGTCCCGACATAACGAGGGGTACGCGAGGAAAGATCCGTGTACAGTACAGCAGCACTGTCAAAAATGTTTTGTCATCTTCCTCGTAGCTTGAGATATCTTCGTTTCCAGCGTTTGTTAATCTGTGATTCTTCAAAGCAAGGATCACATCCCAAGTTAGTATGATACAGCGGAAAGAATTATTATTAGCAGCCTGACACGGAACCCTTCGTAGGAGGAACCTCGTAGTTACTCATCGTCTGGTGAAGAAATTTCCCCCTTTGCACGACCTAAGGGTCTTTGATTGTGGCCAGTGTAGCCCTGTGGGTTCCCTGTTTGAGCCACTACGGGTGAGGAACATTTCTTTTTGCTGTCGTGTTCTCTTTCTTTCTTTCTTTCTTTCCTTTTTTCTTTTTTCTTTTTTTTTTACTTAACCAGCCGCTGATCCAGTTTGTAACATGGACTCTTTGTCCTTCGGTAAAGGAGTAAAATGTAAATACGACCATAAAGTCCATTTTCTTCCGAAGTTACGAATACGTGTAGCTTTACCTCAATTCCCCCATACGCTGTCACAGGTTCGTGCGTAAGCATGGGGGCCGTTTTAGATTTTTTACTTGTTATGACGACCATAATTAATTAATTTAATTATGAACTATTGCAGTGCTGTAATTGACGTAGCTGCCAGGCCAGCCAGTGATACTATACCAGTACCAGTATCAGTTCATTGCCGTGGTCCTTGTGTTATTGCCGTATTAAGTATTACGTCGTTATAATTTTGTGTTACATTTGTAAAATAGAGATAAACGCGGTGCGTCATCTTGTCACACACGATACTAATGAACTTAGAATTGCCTTTTAAAGAGCGTGTTAATTAATCTGCATAGTCGAAGTAGCGGGAAGTCCATTGTCTATTTTGTTGATCATCCGGGTTCGGTAATAACAGACGAGAGCACACTGTGCAGCTGATGTCATTCCCCATCGTATTTTTTCCTTTGCGATCATCATCGTTTGGAAAAATAAATTACTGTCCAAGAATTGCTTGTCGTTCACGCATGGTTATTGAAACACCATAAAGCTCTTCACAGCTGCGAATTTTATTCCCGTTAATATTCGGGGGAGAAGGTCTGAAGCACGTTTCCATCCCGACTAGATGACAGCGTATTAGATGGGTCAGTGACTACAAGTAGTTTTCTGCCAACCAGAAGCATCCTCGAGAACCCTCTACAGGATAGCTCCTGGGATTGGTTGGCAATACCCTGCCGTGACGCAGGAGCGGGAAATGTAATTTAGTTGCATTTTCCGTCACAGCTTGTTGGTGGGTGATGAGTTTTGGGGTAGGGGGTTTCGTTCTCGGTAGTTAGCTCTTGGAGAGGTTGGGGTGAGTTCTCTGGTGCTGCCAAGTTAGAAACCGAACTGAAGTGTCTGTTAGGCCGGCGCTCTCTGCACTCTCTAGGTAACCCTGATAAACAAAAGTATTTATTCGCCTCTGCCGTACGGCTTTACAGGAACTTTTTTTTTAGTAGTTATAAGAAATGACTATTTCTTCGCAGCCTTGAAATAATGTTTATGTGATGTACGTGCATGATGTGTGTGTCGCGATGTGCTCTCCCTAATTCAATTACGAATGTCAGTATTACACATATTAATTAATTGACCATTATGAAATTCTGTGTGTGTAAAGGCAGCAGCAGCGTTGCGAAGCTTTCGAACCTGCCTTAATATGCAGTACCGACATTGCCGCTCGAATTGGGGAGGGACGAATGAGCCCAAAGACGTGTGATGTAGCAGTTTTAAATTATCTGGGGGTATACACGCGCGCGCGCGCGCGCACTAGCGCATACGCATTTACAAGATGTGGAATTGATGTGATGAATTTATCCGGCGAGAACTTGGAAAATGGCAACATGAAAGTAGCATTTGTTGGTATTGTCAATTGCCCAGTGTAGTGCATTTACGGGCAACTTACAATTACTTATACTACCATAAAATTGCGTAGTAAGGACTTTTCGTAATTTTTACTCATCCACATTTGGGGTAATGATTCGAGGAGAGTGGTACAGCGGAAGATGCTGGGCGCATGGGATTATTATTATTATTATTATTATTATTATTATTATTATTATTATTCTGTACTGCAATAGGGTTGTTACCCGGTGGCAGTGGTTATTTTACATGTAAACAAAACATGAAATTGGTTACTACTAAATTTAAGTCGGGAGGGCTACATGAGAAGCATGTAGTGGCAACTTGGAA
>Ga0123355_10014248_pt1 | contig 12423 bp, 3 predicted proteins | sample TergutEmb28metaG_3_FD_89872 | JGI IMG/M metagenome (GOLD analysis project Ga0123355, IMG submission 89872) | Embiratermes neotenicus P1 segment gut microbial communities from Petit-Saut dam, French Guiana - Emb289 P1 | ecosystem: Host-associated > Arthropoda: Insects > Digestive system > Gut ...
GCTAATGACTACAGTAACTCTGCCTCTCTACTGTTAGTGCTAATGACTACAGTAAATCTGCCTCTCTACTGTTAGTGCTAATGACTACAGTAACTCTGCCTCTCTACTGTTAGTGCTAATCACTACAGTAAATCTGCCTCTCTACTGTCAGTGCTAATGACTACAGTAACTCTGCCTCTCTACTGTTAGTGCTAATGATTACAGTAACCATGCCTCTCTACTGTTAGTGCTAATGACTACAGTAACTCTGCCTCTCTACTGTTAGTGCTAATGACTACAGTAGCTCTGCCTCTCTACTGTTAGTGCTAATGACTACAGTAACTCTGCCTCTCTACTGTTAGTGCTAATGACTACAGTAACTCTGCCTCTCTACTGTTAGTGCTAATGACTACAGTAACTCTGCCTCTCTACTGTTAGTGCTAATGACTACAGTAGCTCTGCCTCTCTACTGTTAGTGCTAATGATTACAGTAACTCTGCCTCTCTACTGTTAGTGCTAATGACTACAGTAACTCTGCCTCTCTACTGTTAGTGCTAATGACTACAGTAACTCTGCCTCTCTACTGTGAGTGCTAATGACTGGAGCAACTCTGCCTCTTTATTGTGAGTGCTAATGACTACAGTAACTCTGGCTCGTTATTGGGATTGGTAGTGACTATAACACTTCTGCTTCTTTACTGTAAGTGAATGATCAATGCAATAACACCACCGAATGATTTTGTAAGCAGCGTGTAAGGGCGCAGTGTTTTATGAAATTGCGATGAGAGCGGGGAGTGGAGTGAAAGACATGTTTACGTAATAAGTTCGTTAATTCTGCTGTTGCTCATTTTAAGTCACATAAATAATTCTGGTTAATGTACTGAATTTTTTTGTGGTAATGATGTGTAACTATAAAGTTTGTTGCGTCACGTGAAATATACCTGTACTGAGGCTAGGAACTAGGTCATGCGAGGCTGTTGATACACCGCTTTCTCTCTAGAGCCGCTGAAGGTTATGTTTTGAGATTAGAACCAAACCTTCTGATGAAAAATTATGATATCTCATGTTTCGGTCCGCGTATTCAGGGTGGGGAAACTGTTCAGTTAATCATTTACATGATGGTGCTGTTTTTGAAGACAGAAAATGTGTTTTTTAAGAGTATCGCTTTGTCAGTAGTTGCCCAGGTGCTCGCTTGTTCTTCTGACAAGCGTAGCATGAAGAAGAATAGTGGCAAGCGTTGGTAGAATGGTAGTGACAGAGGAAAACCGAAGTACTTGGAAAGATACTTGTAGAGAATGTGTAGATCCATTTATCATCTCTTTCGTACGCCGATTCATTACTTACTACTGTCAAACGGAAAGGTAAATAGTGAATATTTGGACATATTACGAAAGAATTGCATGAAAAAAAACTTGTATAGTTTTCGGATATCTGTTACCCCAAAATCTTTCAGGACCCTACAGGACAATCACCGACTGACGCAACAGTTACGTTTCGGAAGGTACGGCGCAAATCGAATTTAGCGTCAACCTAAATTTGAATATACATATGGTCGACTGTACATGTATATACAAGGGATTGCAATTGAAATCCAAACTCCAATAGCCTGGAACCTGATCGGCTGCAGCATGACCACCCCACTGTCACGGTCTGTGTTATCGCCCAGCAGTATTCTTCCTCCAACTACGTCTCACTGTGCTTTTATTCCCACAAGGAAAACTTAGGCGCGTGTGTCAAAATTATTATTGCTTCATTTTTTACATTTTTTAAATTGCTTAACTTGAAATTTTGTATGCTGGTGAGTATATAAAAAAAATGTTAGTGTAGCTTCTCTGTAACAAATTCATAGGCCGCGATGTTGGTATTGTTGATGGTAAGAAATTGAAAGCAGTAATACACAGATGGGGTGTCTCTTGTGGCACGATTGTCATGCTGAATTAAAGAATTTCTTTATTTGTTTAAAATCTGTTCTTATGACTAAAGAAAAATAAGCTGAAAGTGATTTTTTGTTAATATGAAGTCAATGTTTTTAATTGTTATGGTATCAGATAGTGTAAACCGAAGACCGTGAATACGCAGCGGAAATGACGTAACATTAGAGATGGCCCAATGAGTTGCAACTTCAAAGCTTGATATCCTCGGGATATTCAATTTGTTTATTTGTACTGGGTCATCTTGTGCTATGTTTCGTGGTGCTTTCGCTTTTCAAACCTTCATGCAGTTTCTAAATAGGCTATTTCATCTTAAATTTATATCGTGCTATATCGATATTATGTTCGTTATTCGATGTTTATCTCGACGCAAAATATGCACATACAGTGACATTCCTTTACAGCAATATGAAGACATATTTGCGTTGATAAAAATAATTTTAGCCACGTGGAAACGAAAATAGTATAAATACACATCTTTCGGAACAGTGTTCAGTGTCATCTCTGTACTCAGTATTTTTAGCCTTTCCATTCCGTGCACTGCTAGAGACGAACAGTGAAGTGTTTTTACATTCATTAAACGAAATGATATGGCATTACATATCCTCTTGGTGGCAAGCCTTGTAAGATACTAAATACGCCCATATCGCATTATGCACTGAGCCGCGTGTGGTTGCTTATCGGCCAGTCATGAACATGCTTCCAATGTATAAAACGGTCTTACAACGAACGTGCCGTCAAGAGGGAAGGAAGCGGAACAAGCAGAAGAATTTGAAGTACTTTGGACTCTCAACCCAGTATAAACGTCAAGCCATGCAACATTTTGATTTGATTATCAAACTTTTTCCCCCTATGACATTTTTTCCTTGTTCGCTTTACTCATTGCGTCTTTGTTTCTTTCTTTACTGCAGTTTCGCTTGCGGTTTACTAGGAAGACGAATTTCAAGTGATCCCATATATCTTGCATGCTAGCCTACACGCGTGTAGTGGTTTAGTAGTGCTCGTGGTTGCGTGCAGAGGGTGTCGACAGTTTGGCTGATTGCAGGGAACAGAGGGAAAGAGACGAGGAGCCGGGTTCTAATCCTACAGTCCCCTTGCACACGCAGTGTGGAACATGATTGGGTTGTTGGTTTGTGCAGGAACAATGGTTTTATTCAATTGGCAGTTGTGTCAGAATAGCAGCGCCGTTAAACGTGATTACACGATGTCCTGATTCTGAAACGTTATTGCAGTTTGGCATCACGTTGTATGCTCTCAGACGAAAACATAAGGTTGCGTTAAGCATTAAAATTTGTCTATATTCAGAGAGTATTGTTCGATTAGGACTGTATTTTTAAGTAAGGAGATACGAAGCTTAAAATACATGCATGTCTAGACTGAAGTAAAACAAAATCATTCCGTCGCGTTTCAACAGCTACCCCTTTTTTAGTTTCTCCGGCTGCGATATGTAGGGTCTGAGTTACTAACAACGTCGTTTAATAAACAAACTACTGACCTCTTATTACCTAAATCGCAGTACCTTACCATATTATTATGGGAACAAAAGTAAAAGCAGTCCCGTTACAGGCCCGTAGGGGCCAAGAGGGTCCCAGAAAGTTACGTTTCCTAGATTACGTGACAACGGCACAGGATGGTGGTAAGGTTGTCAGCCTTACGCACCGGCCACCTTTACCCCCAGGAAATACTCCTGGTACTCATTTCAGTTAGAGGCTGAGTCGACCCCAGGGCCATAGTGCGATCGGAAGGATTTTATGTCAATGAAAAAATCCACTGACACCAGTTGGGATCGAACCAGCGACCTTCCGATTTGTAGCACAGCACCTTAACCACTGTGCTACCGCGGGGAACAGAAGTATGATATTAAAATACTAAATGGTTTAGAAAGCTTTAAATTGAAACCGTGTATGCTTAATTGTAGGCCTGCCTAACAGAGAGGTTCAGTTGAATTTAATTCCGTGTGAATAAGCAGGGTGGGCCGGGCTAGCGTAGTCGATATCGCGGCTCGCGAGGGTCTTGACGGGCCGGGGATCGATCACGGAGGGGGCGAGATTTCCCGCACCCGACTAGACCGACCCTGGGACCAACCCAGCTCCTATACAATGGGTACAGTCATTTCCGGGGGTAAAGCGGCCGGAGCGTGGTGTTAACCATCCACCTACATCTAACACCAAGGTTAAAGAAAGAGTAGAACTATACCTCTACTCCCAATATGGGCCTTCGTGGCATATTATAGAGTGAACCTTACCTTTACATTGTATGAATTAGCAGGAAATATTTCAAGTTATTTTATTCGAACAGGAACTATTCTTTGCAAGTGTGAGTCGTGATGGATCTTAAATAACTACGTTTATCAGGAATTGTAAAGGTAAATATCCATTCTCTTGCCCGTTTACTTTACAGTAGGTCTTAAAATGTTCACCCACGGGTGCAGTTCTGTAGTGAAGCGAAATGAAATGTACGCTGGAAGCAATTTGAAACACGGCCACTATTTGTAGGTTCGTTTGTTAATTCTGGCTATCTTTTAGGACTCGACCACTATTTACCAGTTCTCCTCCTGTACGTCCATTAAGGTTCTTTGCTGTTACCCGGGTACCATTCCATTCGGTCATTATTTACAGTTCCCGTGTTTAACACCCTTCCTGCTCAAAGAGGCTTGATCATGATTGTCGCTCTTTGATAGTACCCGGCCTCCATTTGCAGGTGCTTGGCTGGTGTCCGTTTACTATTCGCATTTCCTGCACTCTTCACCTGGATGCTACTAGAGAGGTCCGGTTGACGTTGACACATTCTTTGGCTAGCAACCTGCTGCTACTTAAGACCCGAGCAGAGCGTAATTCCCATGCTTACCGCCCGTGTGCCATATGAGACCCGCCCATCACTTACACACCCTTTGTTAGTCGCCGGTAACTCTGTAAGACACCGCCAATGTTTATAATATCTATGCTGTTGCGCCTACACTGCTTGCTGTTTCATCCTGGCATTTTATCGAACATCGACAATGGTCCTATTTATAGAAAAGTTAAAATATCCAAACTCCAGTACCAGCATTGTGTGTTCGTAAGTTTCGCGTGAAGATAGTTTACACAACAGGGCAACATAAAAGCACGTCATCACGTCATTTGGTTTGTTGTTAGGCTAATATTTCAGATACTGAAGCTGTTCCATGGTACAATATAGGCTATTTTCAGTAAAGATGCAGTAAAATCCTATATTTTATATATATATATATATATATATATATATATATATGTGTGTGTGTGTGTGTGTGAATTCGGTATTTTTATATCCGTTTGTTTGCATCGTGTTTGTAATAACATGAAGTGAGTAACTGGAAAGGACACGTATAGTCGCAGCGTGTCGTAGAAGAAGAATGCGTGTTGTGGTTTGCATGATAATGTGTTCCGTGCCCATCACCTCGTGATAGGAATAACAAACAGCATGCAGGGGCGGACTATTCCATGCATTTGCTATTTAACCATCTGAAGCACACATGGGACACACAAACGATGGGACATAACAGCCGGACGGCTTGGTAGGTCTGTGTAGTTCACATGTGCAGGGGCTGAGCTCTTTGGCCTGTGTTCAGGGAAATCAATTCACGTCGTATCTTTTTATAAACATTTGTGAGAGACACATACAAGAAAGAATGGTGGAACCTGAAATCTGAGACAAAGATTGCGGAATTTTGGTTTCCTGATTAAAAACAAAATTAATTTGAACAATATACAAAAGTCCATATCCCATCTCACTGTACACTCAAGACCTCCCGAGGGCAAAGATCAGTCGGTTGCTACTGTTTACAGACATACTCGCGCATTAGTTTGACTGTCAGACATAAATACACCGTGTGGGAAAAAATGCAGAATAGGTGGTCTCTATAAGTACCGCTGTGTTTCAAGTGGTTAAGCGATGGAAGTATTCGGCCGTTGAGCGAGTATCTGCACAGAAAGTGTCTCGTGAGTGTCCTTACCCCGCTGTAGTTCCTTGAAATAGATGACGGTCAGTGGCGTACTGAGGAAGGGGGGAGGGTTTGGGGGGTTCCCCCCCCCCCCCCGAAATTCCGAAGGGCCTTCAAAATCGTACCAAACTCAACCCGACTGTGAAAACTGTTAAAAATTGCTGAATTTAGGACGCCAACACCCCAAGATGTTCGGAAAAAAGGCAGTAAAATTCTAAAATTACCTAGGTTCGCAATTGTTTTACATTACCAATGACAAATAAATTGGCTGTCATCATAAATAGTCTTAAAGCACCAAAAATTAAGAAGATTTTACTATATGAAATGAAATTACAGCTGCCTCCAGAACGCCTAACTAGGGGGTTACCGCCCCCAGATCCCTGTCCCCTGTCCTCAACTGAATTTGAAGAACCCCCCAACAAAATTCCTGGGTACGCCACTGATGACGGTCACTTCCTAATCACACTACGTCCACAGTAATCCTAACAGATATGTCAGCAGTTAACCTAGTAGCATACTTGCCTGTGTTGCGTCCGCGCGTTGGAGACTTTTGTTAATTGAGGTCCGTGAAATTTTACCGAATGGAAATCACAGTATAAAAATTACTGGTCAACAGACGTAATGCATCTACAGAGGTGTTTTTAGAGACTTATGAGATCTCTGTTTTAAAGCCGTATCTCAATTTTACAGGGATATTTTTGGTAGAAAAATAAAAGGATTATGCTAGTGATTTCAAATAGTGTCATTTCAAGGAATATTTTGTGTATCATAGAATACATCATGCATAACTTAACTGTGACCGTTAATATGGCTTACCAAGGGGTATGAGAGTATCAATTAAGCCATAATTGTGCGATTTTTGAGGCTACCGAAGCGGTGTAGCTGAGGATTTCGTTATTCTTGGTTACGTCGCTGCGCCCCAGGGTATTCTTTTTCCATCTTTTCCAGCCAACGTTATGTCTTCATCTTCAAGGGCCGGAATGTTCAAAAAGAGGAAATTTCGCCCTTTGAAGATGACGCAAGTACGTCGGTTCAGAACACTGGTAGAGCCGATGATGCTGCGTGTAGTCCCAAAAGAGGGGTATCCTCAAATCGGTGGGTTTTTCTCACTGTGACCGACTGAGATTATGAGGAATTGCTGATAAAATTTCGATTCTCATACACATTTTTAAACGCGTCCGGCGTGTTTTTCGGATGCAATAACGTAACAACGGCTTAAACCACTGGACTGTTATACAATCCAGTGGGTAGCAGTCTTGATTTGTATCAGATCAAGCAGCCTGAGGGCGGCGGGGCGGCGGGGCGGGGCGGGGCATCTGGCACAGGTGAGGTAAACCAGGAATACGTATACAGTGTTGTTCCGAAAACCTGAAGGAAAGGTCACTAGGGTTGCCAGTGTGTAAATGGGAGGATAATATTAAAAGGCACTTTGAAGAAAGAAAATGTGAGGTGTGTGTTTGGATGAATTGAATCCACGTCGTGTCCAGTAGCATCAAGTAAAGTCACATCTAGATCACAGAAACGAAACAGAGACGCGGTAGTTGAATGGTCACATAAATTGCGAATATGTGCTAGTTGTATGTATAAATGACAAGTCTTAGTTGTATACTATCAGCACGGTATGAATTTTTTCAAGATCTGAAAGAGCTGAACTTGCTGTACTGCCTCACTAGCTCACTCAGCAATAGAGTCAAGAAGGACAGGCTCTGTGATACGCGTTTTGTGTACATTGCAAATATGTGCTTACGGAAGAGGCCTCTGCAAATGATGTATTTGCTCTGACTTCGGGAATATTCTTGAAACTCAAATCTTGCATGTATGTTAGATTCTATGCACGTAAAAGCTGTATGCAACGCTCTTAGTTGAAATCAGCTCTTCTTATATCAAAACTTCTCTCTGGTCTTGGGAATGTAATGTAAGTAAAATATAAAAGTATATACCGCCAATCAACAGCAGCTCCAGCGTGGACAGCGGTAGAGAAAGGAAATTTCAATATCAATTTTTTTTTGTAGAATGATTATTTTTCGCTACACATAATTTTGTTTTGCCTTGTGCTAGCTGGAATTGTGTGAGGCTGAGTAGCATTTTTAAGAAAGTGAAAGAATTAAACTACTTACTGGTTTACTGAAAAACGGAATTTATACGCAAGGAAGGAAAGAAAGAGACGGAAGGACGAAACAAAATAAGGAAGAAGTCAAACAAGGCCAAACTTATCCTTCTCATAGAGCATGACCTAACATACTGCCATACTAGTCAAACTATGAACACGATGTTAAGTATAAATTCAGAAAGTTGAAACTTTTTCCTCTCTTAAGTGAAATGTGCCTTGAATCTGGTTAAGTTGATAGTTTAATTTACTTATAGGTCATAGTATGTCTTTTTCCGATTGGAGAATACGTTCTTTTTGTAATGACGTGTTGTAACATACTATCCCAGTGTCTTGTCCATAGGAACTGAGAAAAGTCACGAAGGATAATTAGGATGGCAGGCTTCCGGGCTGACAATCGAAATCGTAACTTGCGAAAACGACGGGGGAATCATAACCACTGAACAGGGGAGTTCAATAGCCTGCATTTTGCTTCATATTTCTTCGATATTTTGTCCCTTAGAGTCACACTCAGCATTTTTGTAAGCAATTTCATATGTAGACTAGAATTATTTGAATGTTAACCACATGCCCAATACCAAGAAAGCTAGAGAACACACTTAACGCTTTGCCTAACCTAAAAATTCAATCCGTCTCAATTACTCTCTTCATGGCACTTACCGCCAAAGAGCTGTACTTTTGTGCCCGCCTCATGTAATATGAAAGTGCCAGCCTTGCCTTATGCATGTTAATGCTGCAGTTACAGCACATACAAATCTAAAACATAAGAGCAGAAATATGTGCTGACATGTCTTGAATAACACCTTGCTTAAAATCTTTGTTCTGCATTGAAACAAAGGACAATTCTTAACAGAGTGAATCATGTACACTTAATTTCTGCTGCCCCCTTGATGATATTCGAGGACAAGAATGTAACTGCTACGCCGCAAATATTGTGTCTTGCTCAAGATAATGCAGTTGACCTGCACAGCGTGGTTTAGAGTCCCTTGACACTAGGGAAGATGATCATGGGAAAATATATACATGCTGCTTCTCTATCACCGAATAACATTCTTTCCACTGGCCCCCATTTGTTAGGTGTTTCGTTTACAGGAAGCCCAAGAGTCAAATTTATGCACTGCTCTAACCACATAGAACACAACAGAAAATAAATGTATTATCTCACACGAACAAAACACGACCTCATTTCAGCCTAATGAATTTTTAAGTGGAATGCATCGGTTACTGGTCACAGATACGGGGCGGTCGGCTTTCCCCAACTGCTAAGGTCAAAATAAAACTTCTTAGTCGGTATCAGTATCTTGCTTGGCTGTTTCTTAAGTTATTTAAAAACTCGAATGTAGTTGCTTTGATATTATTGGTAGGATGAATGTACGTGTAAATGATGGATTGGTCTGTGGAAGAGGGCGATCATGGTCCGTTTTAAGAGAGTGTTTCAGAATTTTCTTAAAGAGATTGCAGTCTCTTGACCGATAATCGAAAGTGACACCTTCCCAATTCGATTCGGGCACTTTTAAATCTACCAAGCAGCTCATAAAGACCTTAAAGTACAGTGGCTTCCCATGTAGCACGCACTTCAAACTCACGATACTTACATATGTCGTGCAGTTCTCACAATAAACAGCGATAAAGCATTAACCGGTCGGTGTTGGTAATGGAGAAGTAGAATATTTCATTTCACGTAGGAACTGAAGTGACAGTACGGTTTAGATGAGGTCCAGTCTTCAAAGGATTCAAACAGCACAAGAACATTCAGTAAAATATTTTAATAGCTTTGTATTCAGTGGGTACTTTGGCTGGTTGGGGTTGGTGAAGCAGCCGGGCGTGAAGTTGACCGCTCTACTCATTCTAGTACCGAGATTAAGAATGAGTAGAACTATTCCTCTACTTCCCGTATATGCATTCATGACATGTACAGGGACTCTTTACCTTTTACCGGGTGACTCTGTAGACCTCTATTCGGGAGATGATCGGTTTGAACCATCTTCGCTCGAACCTCCGCTATCCCGACCCAGGGTTTTCATGTTGGTACCTCGAGTGGGAAGTGTTGGGAGAATCAAATATTAATAATACTTTAATTAAAACACTGCAAAATCTTTACGGCTATACAGCACAAGTGAAAATTCGAAACATACTATCCCACCCTTTGAACATTACTAAAGGACTGCGCCAGGGATGTTGCGTTTCCCGTACACTTTTTAAGATTTACGTACGAGAAGCTTTAGAAGAATGGAAACGTAAATGCTCCGGAATGGGTATTCCTCTAGAGAATACAACATTATATACACTCCAATTTGCAGACGATCAAGTAGTTTTAGCTGGTGACAAAGAAGATTTGGAATATATGACGCGTAAATTAAAAGAAATTTATGAGAAATGGGGCCTGGACATGAATTTGAATAAAACAAAATACTTATTTACTGGGGAAACGCACAACAATTTGAAATTAGATAAAGACAGCGGGATTGAATTTTGTCAAGAATATAAATATTTAGGAGTTATTTTTGACACTAGCTGGACAGACGACAAAGAAATAAGATCAAGAGTAATACAAGCAAGGAAATGTATAGCCTGTTTAAACAGGATACTGTGGAGTAAAGACATAAGAAAGGAGAGAAAATTGAACATTTATAATGCATTGATTAAAAGCAGTTTATTTTATGGTTCCGAATCATGGAGACTCACAGAAAATAATAAAAGACGGGTCGAAGCTACAGAGATGGATGCCTTGAGGAGATCCTCTAGAATATCAAGAAAAGAAAGAATTAGAAACGTAACTATAAGACAACAAATTGGATTAGAGGAACCAATTGTAAAAGAAATTGAACAAAACCAACTTACATTGTACGGTCACGTCCAAAGAATGGCAGAAGGAAGATTACCCAAAATAACATTGAAGTGGATGCCGAAACAAGAGAGATCACGAGGAAGACCGAAGAAAAACTGGATGGAAGGTGTAAGGAAGGCCATGAACGAAAGAAACCTAAATGAAGGCCAGTGGGAAGATAGGAAGCAGTGGAGTATAGGCGTCGGACAACGTAGAACAACGTTTTGAAACCGACATACATACATACATACATACATACATACATACATACATACATACATACATACATACATACAGACAGACATACCTCGAGTCTGCTACGACGTCTTCCTTCCGAACCTTTTCCAATTCGTCATTCACCAGTCACTCTACCACCGACGGTATATGGACCTAGTGTGAGGGACTGACAGAGTATGAAAAGACTTACGAAGCTGAAGTCGCATAGGGGCCATGGAGAAAGGAAGCATTGTAATTTCTGATTGAAGATTTGAAAGAAAGGGATCACTTTGGAAACGTATAAGTGTAAGGATAATATTAAAATGAATCTTAATTAAAGTACCTAATGACTGTATTTTGTCCGCTGTCTGATGGGCGTGAAACGTGCTCTGTCATCCTGAGGGAAGGGCAAGAATGGGATGAGAGGTATGTGAGAACAGATGGCTGAAGAGTGCATTTTGACCTAGAAATAAGGAAGCAAGAATTACCCCTAGAAATTTGTTCAATGATCAAACTATTATTTGCATTATTCATCACACATGTGATATAATGGGGTGAAATAACGAAACAAAAAATAGCAATCTTGCTGTGTGAGTGTAATATGAAATCTGTAGTGTGATTTCTGTGAAACGATAGGTCTGTGTCTGCTGTAAGTCGAGGTCAGTTAAGCAGACAAAACCGCAAGATGCGCAATTGAAGAATACGTGTATATCATCTGAGTACAACATTTTAACTGTGGTTTTATCTGTTCAGAATTTGTTTCATAGATTTTTAACAATATTTATTTTTGTTCCGGATGCTGTAGTAAAATCCAATCTGTGCCTCGCCGCTTCAACTGTTTTTGTACAATCATGTCCCATTCATATGTGTTCGTATATACTTACACGTATTAGACATGTGTTTAAATTATAGTAATTATTGAATACATGGGTTCATTGTACGCCTCACGACAAACCTCTCATGGTATGCAATTAACAAGCACACCTTAACTTCCATAAATACTAATTTAGGTGTTGTATTGTGTCGTGAGCTGTAGGTATTCATTTCTTGTGGGGCTGTACCTGCGTGCATGCGGCTTGTCACTTTCTTTTGTTAACCTTGAGCATCCTAACCCAAACGAGAAGAAAGTTAATAAGTCGGCAGCATTCGTATTGCCCGGAAGATGTTTATCCGATTAAATTCCAAGCTCTTTAGGTGTTCGCAGCTCTTGCTAATAGCTTATTAAGAAACAAATTATGAACATAATCCTCTGCTCTAGACGGTAACATATTTACGTTTCTTTCTTCTGTTTTATTCCCGATACAGTTCAACCCCAACGTTCTACCACCCTCTCTTAGCGCCCATGAAAGTCTGAGAAAAGGATTGCCGACTTCATAGTATTTCGCGTTACCGCCCCTGTAGATATA
>Ga0123355_10014250_pt1 | contig 12422 bp, 7 predicted proteins | sample TergutEmb28metaG_3_FD_89872 | JGI IMG/M metagenome (GOLD analysis project Ga0123355, IMG submission 89872) | Embiratermes neotenicus P1 segment gut microbial communities from Petit-Saut dam, French Guiana - Emb289 P1 | ecosystem: Host-associated > Arthropoda: Insects > Digestive system > Gut ...
CTCAGTTCCATGTACTTGATATCCACAATCAGCTCTGTTCAGCTCGTTTGTTAATGGAATGAGTGCAATGCAAAAGAGTAATGGCGAAAGAGAGTCCCCTTGGATTATTATTATTATTATTATCATCATCATCATTATTTTTATGACAAAATTATAAAGATTTTACATATATTGCTGCTTCATTCACCACATATGTAATTTAGGTCATCTTTTGTCATTTCCTGTCAGCTTGCTGGTCATATTAACGAAGCAAATACAACAGTCTGTGTACAAGTGTGTTTATACAGCCTAAATACAGACACTTCCCAAATTATGCACTTTTAGAAAAGTAAAAGAATTGAAATAATAACATGTTTGTATTTTCACTGAATGTTTGCTTGTGATAATGACAGCACAATGAGACAATAGTAGCAGAAGAGTGCTTCTGAGTTATAACATAGATGGCAGGACAGTTATGCTGCGTACCAGCATGTTCCAATCTTCCAGCACTTTGGATGAAGTCATCAGGGAATCAAAAGTAATAGAGAAACAGTGCCAGCATATTTGATGGCCTGTATGGTTAGTAGGGAGCATGAATTGTCCGTCTGATGAGAGAAGGCGGTACATGTCTCCTCGTTATCTATTTGCTGGCATTTGCCCGACATCCATTAAACATGCATAACACCACAGTTATGGTGGTGCGGGCATTTCCTAAGAAGTGTAAGCTCATACGAACCACAGTGTGTGCTGGGAGAGCATAGTTGGTAAGCGACTCACTATGAGCTGGACAGTCAGGGAATCAAATCCTGGTGGGAGCGAGATTTTCTGTGCCCATCCAGATGGACCCTGGGGTCCACCCAGCCTCCCATACAATGGATACTGGGTCGCTTTCCCGGCGGTAAAGCGGCAAAGTCGTGACGTTAACCAAATACCCCCATCTAGCACTTATATATGTGATATCTTATGTGTACAATTAATCAGTTTATACAGGAGAGCAATTGGGGTGTGTACAGATGTTTTCTCTTGTATATTTTGTGGCAATTAATGAGAGAATATTTTTTCTAGTTTCCTTTGAGCGATATGTTGTTTTAACCGTTGGTATGTGAAGTGTGTATGGAAGCAGACTTATGTTTGATCTGTAAACGGAGTTAAGTTTAGGATTCTGTATAATGGAAAAACAATGACTTGAGTAAGGATGTTGTCCAACATAGCTCCCACTGCCTGCCGTCTCTGCCAAAGATCACGGTCTCTCGCGTACGTAACCTTGTGACGATAAATATGTGTGCGGTGGCCCGGTCGGTGCGGAGGTTGAGCACATATAGCAGATAAGAAAGATACCTCAAATCCATGGTACCGATTTCAATCATCTGTGATTCATAACTAATCATAATCCGTGGTTTATGTGTGGGATCCATGGGATAAACACTAAAGAGAATTGTTATTGTCGTGTCGCATGTTGTTGTAGGTTTATCTTGCCACGACTAAGGTCTTTTCCATCTATCTAAACAGGTAATTTTACTATATGAAACAGAATAATGTCCTGTAATTCACAGGAAATTAAAAATTTCGTGCCATATTCGGATCTGCTTTAAACGAATGCGAAGGAACCTAACCTAATAATAAGACTTTCATGATTAGTATATAGAAGTTAGTTTGACATAATTTAATACGCCTAAGAAAACCAAATTACGAGTAATCAGGATGAAACACTGCAAGTTTCGATACTCCATAATCCTGATGTGGTGGCTCAATGGATCAGGTTGGGAGAAGGTAAATGTCGCATTCCATTTTCAGCTTTTGGGCATGCAGAGCAAACCACTTGTTACTGGATCAGTAGTTACAGATTTAACTTTTTAAGGTAAAACTTATGGCTTCTATTTAAAGTATGAAAATAATTTATTATTGCAGTGTGACACATGAAGTTCTTCAAACACTGTAGTATATGTGGTGTAAGGAAAAGTATATAGAAGAGATGGTAAATTCATAATTTCTTGGTTTTTAAATTGATAAGTACCTAAATTGGAAGAACCATATTGAACAAATGATTCATAGCTGAGTAGTTGATGTTATGCCATTAGGTCAGTGGTCCATATCAGTAAAATAAAGACTCTCAAATCAATTTACTATGCGTATGTTCATTGTGTTATGTGGAATAATTTTTTGCCAATATGTACTGTCATTAATTAACATAATTATAATAGGGAAATCTGTCAAAACAAATTCATCTATATGCAATATTAATGCAAGGAATAAACACCATTTTCATCAACCAAATGCCAACCTATCTTGTTTCCAAAAAAGTACATTTTATGCTAGCATCAGAATTTTCAACAGTTTACCAGTTTACCTCAAGAAGGACAAGGCAAAATTTAAAGTAGCCTTAAGACAGTACTTAAATACGTACACCATTTACTTTGCAGATTAACTTTTTATGTGTGATGATGATATATATGACTGTTTTGTAAAATGTTAATATTATTTTTCACTGTAAAAGTTGTGTGTATTAGTGTATTTATGACTTGTTCAACATCCTACTTTCTTTGTGACACTTATGGTTCCATGGAATGTACATGTGTATGTGTGTGTGTATAATTATAACAAATACTTTAAGAAGAGCTGCACCCCTTGACTTTGAAATTGCAGTTGTATGAATTTGAACATCAGAGTGAGCAAATTATATACCAGGAATTTGGATGTAGCATGCATCGTATCATACTACAAAGTGTAAAACTGTAACACTTCAGTGGAAGGTGCTTAATTTGATGCCTGACTTGCTGAGAAAACAAACTCTGGTAACACAAATATATGGTAAATTGTATTTGTTGTAACTAGATTGGCCATTAAACTGACATGAGTACCAGGCCTCAGCATTACTGTCTGAAGTGGAACAACTATCAGAGTCATGTGGCTGAAATATTTACACAGCTTCTCCAGGCAGAGTCTATGGTGGATGTGACGTTGTGTGCTGAGGGTCATAAAATACGTGCACATCGGATTGTTCTCTCTGCATGCAGCCCTTATTTTCAGGTACGTTTGTCTACATTGATATTTTTGTTGAAAATGAGTCGTGGTGTTTTGTGCTGCTTATCTACTGTTTATGGCGTACAGTCTGGCTTCTAGTCTTGCCTTTATTTCCATGCCTTCCTCAGTGACTACTACAGGCACACATGTACTTACAGTGAACTGCATTGTTTCATTAATTTTTATTCATCCTGTATACCAATTTCAGACAGGGGTAAACAGTTTATATTGACCTACAAAACTGTGGTACAGCCCGTAGTGATACCCATATATTGTTAAAAATATAGTCTATATTAATTTTAATTTCCCATACTTCACTTTACTTTTTACCTTTTCATTAAAGGTAAAGGCAAAGCTGTCTGTGTGCATGTCACGAATTTACAGGGAGGAACAGAGGTATTGCTACACTCATTCTTAACCTCAGCACTAGATGGAAGTGAGTGGTCAGCTTACCACCCCAGTCACATTATCTCCAGAGAGAGAACCCTTGGTACCTATTGAATAAGAGGATGTGCAGGACTCAGAACCAGTATGGACTCTCTGGAGAGGAGAAAAATCTCGTGTGCCTGTTGGTAATTAAATCCTAGATCATCCATCCCATAGCCAAGAGACTAGGCCTATACGGACTCTGCTGCTTTGACTCCTTTACCCCCACATTGAAAGTCAGTGGGTAGTCTGATAAAGGCCCAAAACTTCCATCTATTGCAAGAAGAATGAAATACATACATATTTGTGTGTGTGAGTATGTTTGTATGCGTGTGCGTGCATGCAGGCTTGCGTCCACGTGTGTGAATGTGCAGAAGCGCTCACATGTGTGAGTGTGTGTGTGCATGTGTGTGTGTGTGGTGGAAGCTGTGTCTTCTATTTGAGAAGTGCTTGGTTTGATTCTTGGCCAGTAGCGTTATTATGCAAGGCTGTCCATGGCTCTTCAGAGAACCTACAGACACATAAACCCATCATGTTTCAACCCACTTATTACTCTCTTCTTTTCTTCTTCCTTCACCCAGAAAGTGATTTATTATCATGGTAAAACAGTGTCCCAAGTGCCGCTAACAATTTTTATTAATTTTTTTACTGCAATCACATTTGTTGTCCTTGATACCAAGATGTGCCACTGAAGATGACACATATACTGGTGATGTCAGTATGTATAGATTGTGTTTCATTTTGCTTATTTGCTGTGTTCACATTGTGCTGCATTTCAGAGGTTGTATTGCCTTGATACATGATTCAAGTGTAAAGTGATATCATCAGATGTTGAAATGCAATATATGTCACAATCCATATGGTTCAGTGTTTAAACATAATCTTATTTGTTAAGCTCCAATCTTTAAACAAACCATAAATATAAATAAGCAGTTAATTTTAACTAGTACTGAACTGATCACAATGTTAAAAATTTGAAATTTGACATAGAGATTATTGACTTGGTACCATTGAACCTAAACATTAAGTAAAGGAGAAACTTAATTTAGGTACACAAATTGGGAGTTGCAATGTATACAAATACTGCCAAGTGTTTTGGAGTGAAAAAGTAGGCTGTGTTGGAGCTGTAGTAGAAGCTTATTTAAGGGTGGAAATGGAAGTAAATCGTTTTTAAAAACAACATTCTGGAGCTTTTTTAGCACATATCCTTCCTGAAATATTATTCCTTTTTTCTTCAGGATATCTTGACCAATACTGAAGACTCTCATCCCTATATAATTTTAAGTGAAATGAGTTTTGATGATGTAAGATCAATTGTTGAGTTTATATATCGTGGAGAGCTGAATGTTGGTGCTGATCATTTCGCATCAGTATTGAAAATAGCTGAAGAACTGCAAATAAGGGGCCTCATGGAAGTGAGTATTGAATTTAAAATTAAGTTTGTATGATCAGGCTTTTATTGTCGGAGTTTACAGAAATGCCTGAAAATGCAGTATGCAGATACAGATTGGTGTGAGAAGTAGGGTGTAGTAAAGTTGTGCATAGTGTTTTCACCTCAGAAATTTACACATGTTGAATCACTGTCACAGTGTTTAATTTTAGCTGTAGGTTGTTTTTGTCTGGTCACACAACTACTAGGTATAGGATGTTACCAACTCAGTAACAAGAGTGGGGGTGACTGAACATACTTGGAGAATTTTTTAACCATGTTTTCTAGGTAAGACTCTAGCACTGCATTTACCGGTATTTTTAAATTGATATTTATCAAAGTGTGTCAGTGAAGTTAACCTCTGTCACAGTATCAGAAATGTTAAATTGAAGCACTTAATATGTCTGAAATGGAAACAGTGCCATTACATTCTACTTTGGATTTGTCACATTGAAGCAAAATAAAAATGACCTGTTGCTGAGACATTGACACCCATTTAAGTTCTAAGGCACTACAGTACTATGGAATTATTCATGTGTAACACATGTTGTATTTTCCTAAGAAACCTGAGGATGATATACTTGTTATTCTTATTTATTGACTTGTATTTTGTTCAATTGATCTTACTTATCTCTGGTCATTGAGAGTGGTATTTCATGAAGCACTCTTGAACATGCAAACCCACATTGACACCCATGTAATTTTACTCATTATGTTATGACCCATGCACATTGCACAAGTGTAGGTTGGATTTTGTTTCTTTGATGTCTGTGTGACCATACAGGCTGATGTAACAGTAACACTTCACACCTGTATCTATGAGGTGCGGAGTTAGAAGCTAAGCCAGGGCCCTGCTTATCATGTCTGACCTCTTCTTTTGATTTTTTACAAGATTTATAGCAACATTTTTCTGATTGTTCACTTACAACACTTCACAGAAGTGTTATAAGTGAACACTCATTGTTCGACCAGATACATAGGCCTGTTACACTCACATTAATACCACCTGCAGTCTTTGATGGCTACAGCTTGGCTGAGATGTCTGCTGTGACAACATGACCAACATGTTAGCAGACATACATGAGCCAAGGTGGTATGTTCTTATAAATATGTCATCTTGTATTATTTCTGTATTTGCTTTTTGAATGTATTATTGTAAAAAGCTTATTTTTTTAGGTCAGTAATTATTTACCATCATTGGAAAATGATATTAATGATGAGTCTAATCCAGAAGCTCTCTCCACAACTCCAACACTGGAAGGAAATCATGATTCAAGCCAGAGTATAGATGTGTTGCCACATGTTTCACAGACAGAATCAGTAGACATATTCATGGAAGCTTCCGAAAGTGTACATGAGGAGCCTTCAATGATAAATACAAAACTGGCAAGTAAATTACATTATAATATCTGTTTGGATGAAAATTTATGCTGTTTATTATATTGGTTCAATTCAGTATGATAAACCAATTAGTATAACAGTGGACTGCAGCTGTGTTTTAGTAACTGGTGGTTCATTACAGTATTCTGTGAGGCTCAACCAGCCTCCTATGCACCCCATGCAGAAACTTCTTTTCTTATAGGTAAAAGCTTTAAGAGTTAAACCTCCCCCTCCTCCCCCAACTTTAGAGGAGATTTGTGTTTTGACATTTGAGGTTGTTACAGCAGTACTGACAGTTCCCATGATTTAGGCTGTGATGTCATGTATATGGCATTGTAATGAACGCAAACTTTAGCCACAAAATTTAATGTAAATTTTGTAAAATATTGTATATTTTAATGGACATGGTATGGTATTTTAGCTATGAGGAAGACTAAGCGTTGCAAACGCTGCACCCGGTAGGCAGTTCAGTGTGCTTGGACTTTGCCGAACGAGCAGTGACGTCGCCTCAGAGTTATTATACTGTAAAGAATGTCTTAGTTGCAGAGCTGAATTTATAAATTTCACAGTTTGAGGTAACTCCCTCTCACTCACCTGCTTTCGGACGAACATATTGTTGCTTGTTGAATTATTGTGTACTACTTGGTGTCTATGGATTGAAGATTTATTATACGTGAACTTATACAAAACTGATAGCGGTAAAGCTACTCAGATATGATGTGCAACGGTTTGATTTTGATACAAGGTAGGTTTTGTTGACTGTATAGAAATTACAAATTTGAGTATATAACTTTTGATAGGGAGTGAAGCAATTTTGGCAACTTGATTTGTTGTGTGATTTATATTTTAAATTCTAAATTCGCGTAACTTAGACTGTGAAAAGTTAGAAAGAGGCGAAGCAACTATTTTAATTAACTTTGCTTAATTTGTGTATTAATTTAGGAACCAAATAAGTGTACAAAAGTGATATGGATAGTTAAAGTGATACATTTGAATATTGACAGTATTATTAGAAACCTGGATAACTGATTGAGGTTGCGGTATAATATCCTAAATTCCTAACTTTGCATCCCCATTGCTTAACAGAAAGAATTTGACAATATCAGAGAGTTGGTGTTGTCTGGTGGCAGCGTTTAAACTTACGTATGATATTTTATAGTGTAGGACGTTCGTGTTGTACTACCACGTAGTGCCACATCGAGGTAACAGTATTGGAGTACTATTACTAAAGTGGGGCACAAAGCATATAGGTACCACTGTTTCATAGGAATGTAATGCCTCTGTCTTTTGGGTAGCCCAAGAAGAACAGAATACCCATGTGATGGAGGCAGTACACTCTGAAAAACTGTTACTTGTGCGTCAGTCTACACAGCATCATACACCAGAAAGTAGTAAATTCTGAGATTCATATTCCTTCCCAGTCTGCATAGCATAGTCCAAAACTGTGAGTGACATCTGTGTATGATAGAATAGTAATAAACATCATCCAACCTTTAAGTGGCTTATGCGTGAAGCTGGCTTGATTGTAATAGGCCATTTGCAGGTTCTCTATTTCATTAAAAAGAGACATTCTCCTGGCCTTGGCACAAGCATATTAACATTATGGCATTTTAAGTGTGTTGGCCATAATCTTAAATATTTTTACAGGAATCAAAGGAACAAACACAGACTGAGAAAAAGGATGAAGAAGAGAAGAAAAAGAAACACAGAAGGGAAGCAAGTAAAAAGTATTACAGGTGAGTGTCAGCTGGTTTTACGCTGAGGATTTCAATTAATACAGCAGATGAATTTTAGATGCAGAATTCATGTGTCATAATTTTGTTGAATGTCTGTGCTGTCATGTGGCACATTCTTCATACCAGCATATAATGCAGATGACATTTTGACCTTATGATACAACCTGTGATACACAAGACAAACTTCATCACTTGAAGAATGTGCACAAATTGTTATTTTCTGATTCTGAAGGGTTCTGGCTTAGTGTTGCTTGATGTCTGAACTTTGTCTGCTAGATGGTGTTCTGAACAGAGTGCATTTCAGAATCTGGATCTCCTTCCATCCTTAGGTAGAAAGGTGAGGAGGTGGTGTCTAAGGTGCGTCCCCATTTTTTAATGTAGTAATGGAAACAGACTTAGTTTCTGCAGTGTGTTGTGTTCAGAGTTCTATAGTGGACATAGTGCCTATGCCCAGTAATAATAAACCATATTCTGATTTGTTCTATCACAACTTGTACTTTACCTTAAAATTCTAACCACAGAATCTGAAAATGATTGACAAAAAATCAGGCTTCGCATTTCATATACATACAGTATTTGCTTGACTTCATATTGCAGCCATAATTGTGTAAGGAAGGGGTATACATTCTTTCACCTTTTACCACATCACTTAAATTTACTGTATCTTAATGATACTAAATACCAGGAGCATCTTCTCCAGGTGTGCTAGGTGTGCAGCAGCGCACACCCTATGTAAATTCATCCCCATTATGTGTTTATAAACACATGATTTAATTGCACGGGTAAGTTGTTTTCTCCATGTCGTTTGGTAATGTTTCTGCTCAACTTTGGTGCACCTGTACTTGAGGAGTTAGCTGTGCTGGACTTCCTCAGCGTGCTGCACACGTGTCACTTTAGGTGGTAACGCAACTGTGTGGGGTGAGGGGAGACTGCAGTCATTGATACTTAAAAGATGCCTCTCAGAACCTCAACTTGGCCAGTTTTCAAGATTCTTGTAAGAGGTCAGTGTTGCGCCACAAAAACTTTATCATGTTGTTATTCTCTCATTATTTCTTACTGTATTTTGTATCGTACTTGTATGTAGGTATTATGCTGTCTCCCTTAATCATTCTGCATTGTTTTAAGACCAGTTAAAATAGCCGAATGTATAGGTATGAAAGAACTATTAGATAATCCATTTTCTGTGCTCCTGCTACATGGCAAATAAAGACTAGTGAATCAGGGTAACCTACCCTACCATTACCCATTGTAATAGCTCAACATAAAACTAAGAGAAAGATGTACAAGACATTTTTGCATCTCTCAGTATGGAAAGGTTAACTGGTTGACAGGATTTGAAATAACAAACAAACTTTATTGTTGGCCCTCTTTACTTTTTTCTAACTAAAATGCAGTATGGAATAAACAGGGCTTCTTGGATTTAAAGAATTTGTCAAGTGCACAGAGAAAAACACAAGCGCAAACTCATGTGCCCGGTTATCTACAGTTAAAATTATTTGTAGAACAACAGAAGGTTGACCTGCTCCTTGACGGTCAATGCAGAAACGACATCACAAAGCATAATGAACAAGTGAAGAAGGAAAGGTAATATGCCGTTGGTTTATTGATGCTGTGTGTACTTTAGCTTATCAAGAATTTCCATTCTGTGGCCATGATGAGTCATGCACATCATTAAACAAAGGAAATTTCATGGAATTTCTCTGTGTGTTGAAAAATCATGCCCCACTTCTTGAAAATTATTGGAATTGAGCCTCTGTTAATTGATTGGAAACACAGATTAGTTCTTTATTTCATGAAATTTGCTATTCTAAAATTCAAATATTTAAAAAAAAAAACTTGTATTAAATACAGATATTAACTATTTATATATTTCATGTATTGAGTTCTGTATATATTCATTCTGTTGAGGAGTAGCTAATACCAAATTTGTTCACAATGGTACAATGATGTCTGTTGAGTACATTTTTAAAAATTCCTAACAAAAATTAAATGCTAATAGGCAGTGTACCCCTGATTTATATGCAGCAGATGCCACAGCTAAATGCATAAAAACTCTTTTTTCCCCCACATTTTTCTGTCTCAGTTTCTTTGTTGGTGTGTTTTTTGTTTATTTATTTATTTGTTCTTTGTGCATATACTTCAGTAGCATTCGTGTCGTGAGATAAATCAAATGGGCTAAATGATGAGCTTTCTGTCTTTCATTCAAGGGGTGTTTGGTTCTTCTCATGACCAGAACACCAGCTATTTTGACTGAGGTTTTCTCTGGTGTTTCTCAGTCCCTCCAAGCAAATCCTGGACTATACTTTAAACTAGACCACATCCCATTCAATCCACACCCTTTCCATCTTTTTCATCAACTATCCTACCATTAAGTACTGCGTAGTTTGAGCTACTAACAGTGTCATTGTATAAATCATAAATACACAACACAGAATAGAATGTTTATTTACAAGGTCTGAAGTTCTATCTCCTATTTTCATGTTATATTATAGCTCTTTCTGCAGGGTTTTGGCCTTACTTGACTGTTTAATTGTTCTTTCAACAGTGAAGACATGATGTTAGCAGCCTTAGAGGATCTCCGAGCTGGACGAACTCTTGTAGAAACTGCCGCAAATTATCATATTCCTCGCTCAACTCTGTATGTGAGAGCTCGAGCACATGGCATTGCCCTTTCCATCACCAGACAGGAACATTCTAGTGAAAGAGTACAAGCTGCAGTCCAAGCTGTTGCAGGCAAGTTGAATGGATTTTGAATGTTGTGCCATAGTCACCTTTCTTTATATTCCTGGAACGTATCAGGTATGTTCATAGATTTTGTTACCTTTTGTCATCCCCTCTGAACAAATAGAACTGTTCAAAAGCAGAGTCTAACGTCTGCTTGTCAGTGTTGTGGGAAGGAGGAAGCCCTCTGTTGTACTGGTACACTGAGAAGGGACCAGCTCTGTCCTACAGGCAGTGAATAAAGGGGCATTCATGAATGTAAAATTCATGAGTATATGGATAATAGGGAAGGAAATCTCTTGTCCTGTGGTCTGTATTATTTTATTGTTACCTGATCTCACATAAAATTGCATTTCATTATACATTTTTTTTTTGGCAAGTTCCACCATACTTCCACGCATCTGTTTCTGCCACATCTTACACCACAGGTGTAAGACAATGCTTAACGCTGGGTCTATATTTGTTTAATATACTTATAGAAGAAAATGGTACGAAGGATGGAAGATGAGGATGAAGATTACTGTAAGTACAGGGGTGCTGATAAGTCCTTAGCCCAAACAGGAAGGAAACAAGCTAGTATTTCTGTGAGAATGGCGTGAATTTTCTTTGGCGCCTTGCCTTGCGGGAAAAACAACTTGATGACAGCTCACATCTCAATGTTGTTGAAATTGCGCACATCCCTGACATGCTTCCGAGCTTGTTTCCTTCCTGGTTGGGCTAAGGTCTTATCAGCACCCCAGTAGAGTTAGATATATAACATTCAACACAGTTTAAATGATATAGGTTTAAGAATCATGTAGGGGATGTGTTCCACAAAACACTTGGTGTTTGCAGTTACATCCCTTAAAAACATGTGCTATTGAGACTTAAAAAACAAATAAATAAAGCCATTCCATCCCACTTCTTATCCAAACTTTTACTCATGAAAGTGTTTTTGCAGGTGGTGCAAGTTTGCAGCAGGCAGCTGAACTCTTTAAGATTCCAAAGACAGTGCTATGGCGACGGGTTCAGAAGGAAATGGGGAGTTATGCAATGAGTTGTCGTGCTAGGATGAAGCAGTCCTATGGCTTAGACAAGAAACAAGCTGCAGTAAAGGCATTGGAAAGAGGAGAGAACCTCACTAAAGTGTCCCACCAGTTTCAGGTACTGAGAGCACAATATCTGAACAGAATTATCATATCATTTTTGTGTGTGTGTGTCAAGGAGAGTCCCTTTATTGGGTTGAAGTCGCCCATTCCAAGTTTGACCCTGGGGAGCAGGCTTCCCTGAGATGTAATGAGTTTATTTAAAACTCCCATAAATTCTTTATAGTGTTGCATCACATAGTCAACAGCTGTTATGCTCACTGTGCTATTCCAGCCTTGGCTTTCCATTTAGCAACAGTTATTACTATGTTGTATGGCGTGATGCATTTTTGCCATTCAGAGATGACTCATCAGTCAGGCGACTCCTGCCTGCCTTTGAATATCTGGCAGCGTGTGATTAAAAAAAAATACAAAGAAAACTTTAACCACGCGACTTCTTCGGAGGTGTCCAAGCAGTAGCCAGCACGCAACGGAGTATGCTGTGGAAAGCATTAAGTGGTCTGATTCTAATAAAGGAATTTCTAAAATTGATAAAAACAACCAACAAATTGCACTTGTTTATTAAAACACATTAGAGCACCGTTATAGTGCGTGTCTTATATTAGATTCCTAGTATCTCCGACATGTTTCGGTCCACCTTCGGAC
>Ga0123355_10014252_pt1 | contig 12421 bp, 9 predicted proteins | sample TergutEmb28metaG_3_FD_89872 | JGI IMG/M metagenome (GOLD analysis project Ga0123355, IMG submission 89872) | Embiratermes neotenicus P1 segment gut microbial communities from Petit-Saut dam, French Guiana - Emb289 P1 | ecosystem: Host-associated > Arthropoda: Insects > Digestive system > Gut ...
TATGAAGATGGAACCGATAGTGAGTTCCGAAACGTCGGCAATTAGAACTCAGACGCCGGGGAATTACCCAAAAAGGAATAAATTACATTTAGAACACGGCGAAAGCTTAAAAACAAGAATTATCTTTTTTTGTTTTTATGGCAACACTAGTACTGTTACCATTCTAAATCTTATCAGAACTCCAATTTTTGTGATTTCTCAGTTATATTTCTTCTGTAGCATTGTTTGAAATATATTTGCAATATTTACAGTTGTACCCATATTTATTCACTTTTTCTAATGATCAAAGACAAAGTAATATTCTCTTTAGCTCATAAAATATTTCAGTGTCCTTTGTTGTTTTATTGTTTCATGTTCAAGTTTCAGTTATGCTAGGGTTTGACATTCCAACTACAGTCAAAGATAGAGGGATTTAAAGTTTGTAGTTCCCTTAAATGTATTCATGACCATACGTTGCACTGAGGCAGTCAGTGTGTGAACAGTTCAAGGTCTCTACAGTGCACCGACACTGGAATTGAAGGGTTAATAGTTTACCCATGTGATAACACTTTATTCACTGTATATTTGCGTGTGTTTACTAAGCATTGGCATATTTTAGGACAGATATGTTTCAGTGTTTAGAGCTCCATCATAAGTCAAATTCAATAAATGTGTATCATATGTCTGGTGCCCTGCACTTACAATAATGTGCATATCACATGTGTAAATTATACTGCAGTTGCAGCTGTTTGTTGTTGGATGTGCTGGAGACAAAAAGTTTTGCCAGCAGGTTTCTATTAACATTTAGTATTCTGTAATCCATGTTCTTGGAGCAGTGGTTTCAGTTCTGACAAAGATTTTTGTATGTTTTCATCACAAATAGGTACCACATTTATTGCTAATGTTCATCCATTTTTAGAGTGCTTTGTGAGCTAATCAGTGTGGTGGAAAATGATTTTCAGACCTATAAAATTAATTCTTGAAACTTAAAAACATAAATGTATCTGTGTCTAAATCTGTGACCGTGAGTAATACGTACATTTACTTTGTAATTAGTATGCAGTTTGGATGACTTTGGAATATTAAAAATGGTTTGAAGGAGATGGTACAAGTAGAATTATGTTTTACAGTGATACAATTTACTGTTATGTGCCTTATCAGACTCATTGTGCATATCTGTTGATCTTGCTTGAAAATTTAGATTGCAGAAGCATTCACATTTGAATTCTGTCTTTGTTGTAGCCACAGTTCAGGGATGATGAGACTTCAGCCTTGCCTTTGTATGACGATCTGGAGGGTTACTCAAGTGATACTCCGGATGAAGAAGACATTGAGAATGATTCTGAGGAAGAAGAAGATGAAGATATTGTAGGTGAGTGCATGCTGCTTTCTTCACAGTCATCAGCTGAGAGAGCTGTAACATTTCAAAACCCAAAAACAGGTTTTATATGTGTTTCAAAAAGTAATGTTACACGTATTAGTTACACCATGTCTGGCTGTGTATGCACTGTCACCTACCAGACTTGTCATACCAAAATCCAATGTGATTTCCTAGGGTAAGAAGGATGGTACTTAATGTGGGAGGCTGTGTGACCAAGCAGAATGAAGCAAGATCAAAGTTCCTGACATCACAAGACCTATGAGAAACCATGATAAAGTTAGCTGTGTGGTTTTTACTCTGTTCAGTAAGCTAGATGTGTGGTTAAGAATCAGTAACACTTGGAAGGATGTTGTACGAATGTAAAGCACTGCCACAGCATATTTGAAGGTTGTGCTTTATTCTGAAATAAACAGTGATATTCTCCCACACAGCACTAAATCAGTGGTCTTTGTAATAAAGAAAAAGTATGCTTTCTCTGAAGTAGAAACTGCATATTTATATGTATGGTTTAGTTGAACATAATGCCTGTAAGGAATAATGTGCTTTATTGTTTATTCATTGTAGGTTACACTTTTGACAATGTTTATGTTCAAGAAAAGGAAGAGGCTTGTATAGCATTGACAGAGATTGCTAAAAATACTGGGTGAGTCTGAATCATCATGGTAAAATTAGCTAACCACACTGTATTGTGCTTTTTGTTCTGTCTTATTGTGTGCCTCTCTTTCCATTAGAGAAGCCTTTGTGCCTTTCTTGGAGAAGAGTTTTGAAGAAGTGTTCAAAATTATTAATTACCATCGGGATGATATTCGTAAAGCCGCCATAGCTGCCCTTCGTCAGTTCTGTATCTGTTTTAACAACATGAAGAGCCCTGAAGGTAGAGTGGGTGAGTGGCGGAATTTATATTTGTTGACAACGTATCTATTCAAGAGTGTTTGTGTGGTCATATGTGCATTGTATAGTCCTGTCTATTGCTTCATGATATTTAAATTAATGTAACTCATAAAGAGACAGGCAGATAAACTGACAGCTGGAAGTTATAATGCACTGTCATTACTATATATGAAAGGTAAAGCGAGGGTATTAAAACATTTATCAATTAGTAAAGGTAAAGCAATCACTGTACAGGCCTGGATGGGCCCTGAGGGTTCCAGGAGGTTGAGGCTTGCAGCACATGAAGATGGTAAGGTTGTCAGCTGTATGCACTGACCACCTTTACCCCCCCAGGAAATATTCCTGGTACTCATTTCTGTTAGGGGCTGAGTCAACCCCAAGGCCGTAGTGTGGCTGGAAGAATTATGTCAATAAAAATTCCAGTGACATCATCAGGATTCAAACCCGCAACCTGCTGGCTTGTAGTTTAGTGCCTCAACCAATTGCACCACCACATGCCCCATTTAACAATTGGTATCCACTGTTAAACTTATCTGAGTGAGTGCTAAACCAAAGTGCAGTATGTATGTTTATGTGTCAGTGGGTCCTATGCTGTCATTTTCTGTAATGCGCATGTGTTGTGATTGATTTGGTAGGTGCCAGCTTCAAATAGATCATCTATCAATTTTGTACATAGCTGTCATTTTGGGTGAGTAGGCATGTGTACATCTGCCTCTGGTGCTAGAGCAAAGAATTTTCCACAGTGGCAGGCATATAAATATTGCAAATTCAGTGATTGTTTTATCCTTATATAAGGACCGGAATTGTGTCAAATTGGTGCATTTATTGTTGTGATGTCTGTATGTCTAGCTTTGTCAAAAGCTCTTTCAATGCTGATCCCCAAGTGTGCTGAGCTGATCCATACTGATGAGGAACGGACTGTTGTTATGAGTGCTTTGGATTCCTACTCAGAATTACTGAAGGAAGTAAAAGGTGCTGTTCTTGAGGGAGAAGGCCATCGTGATGCCATTATAAACTGTGTTAAGGATGTGATGTCTTGTAAGGTACTGATTTCAGTCCCCTTCTTCCAGACTAGTACAAACTGTGAGGTGAAGTTGTGTGTGTTCTTAATTATATACAGTGCCTGAATGTATAACCCCTGCACCCATGGAGGTGAATGGTTAGTTTCATGCCCTGGCCGCTTTTACTCCTGGGGAAAGGGCCCATATTATCCATGGGCCCTAGAGCTGGTCTGTAAGATTTTGGGAGACAGCTATAAGGTCCATTCTTGTGAACTCTTTGGGGTTTCATTATAAATGGGGAGTTCCCTTAGTAGAAGCAACCATTCTGTTTTGTAAGAAAGGCACTATACCATAGCATTAGTTAAATTGGTCTGTAGTCTGTGGTGTTCTGTTTTAGGTAGGTAAGTAAGTAACAAAGCAGTTAATGTCTGAAATTGCAGCAGGAGCATAACTAATAAAAATGACTGCATGAGCAGTGTTATTGTTTTCTGCAGATCAAATGCCAAGACAAAGAAGTTGACAATGCAAGGAACTCAGAGAAATGTGTGTGTTTTTTTTATTTTATTTTATTATTATTATTATTTTTTTTTTTTTTTTGTCTTTGTGCCAAGGCACAGAAGATGATGTTGAAAGTAACTCAGATGATCCAGAAGCTGAGCAAGATGAGATGTTGGTTGAGTATGCTGGAGAAATTGTCCCAAATTTGGGCAAGGCCATGACACCTGATGATTTCACACAGTACTTTAGCCTGCTCCTTCCTCTGTTTTTGATCAGAATGGTTAGATTATGTTTTATATGCTGTAGAAACTGTACTTATTTACGTACTTACTTACTTACTTACTTACTTACTTACTTACTTACTTACTTACTGACTCACTCACTCACTCTATCTCACTCATTCTCACTCTCACTCACTCACTCACTCACTTGTTACTTACTGCATGGAGCAGAGTCCTTCTTGAGTAGCTAAGCGGTTTTCAGCTAGTCAAGAAATTCCCCACGTTTTATGGAACCCGAAGGTTCATTACCACATTTCACAATTGACTGACACCTGTCCCTATCCTGACTGCTGTAGAAACTATATTTGAAGTAATTTAATTCCTTCAGTAGTCAGTAAAAATTAAATTTCTCTGCCCATATGCTTCTGCCAATGCAACATACTTTACTGAAGATTAAGGTTGTCTCAGATGTTGTGCCGTGTTGAGTGGTGAATAGTCACAGGCTTTTCGAAAGAACTGTGTTGCCTTCGTCTTCAGAGCCAAGAAGTAAGACTTCTGGACACTGAAGGTGTCGGTAAATATTTACCACATGACGTGATGTAACATCCCAGAAGACCTGAATCTTTAGTGACATACATTATTATTGCACCCAGAAGGTCCTAGTATGCTGTTTCGTATTGCACTGTAGTCTTGTAAGAAATTTCGTGAGTGTATGTAGATGCTTTGAGACACTGGAATTTTTCTTGGAATTATCAAATGGGGACAGCAAGTGAATCTGAGGAAATTTCTTAAGTCTACTGGTGATGGGCGTTAGAGCAGTTTTATGATGTAACTTAATTGTGGTATAAATTCAAACTCCAACAGCAAATTTTATTACACAGTACAAGTTTCACATTTTGTGTAACATGGACAAAAGAAGTTAGGCTTGACTAAACTGGGTTTGCTGTCACAACACTGTTATTTGCAGTGTTAAGCCTGAAGTCTGTTTTATTAAAAGGAAAGGAAAGGCAACAGAGTACACAGTTGGGTTTAACTGCATGCAGAATATGTCTCTTGCAAGTACATAGTAGTAGTAGTAGTAGTACACATAGTCTGACCTCCAGTTTGTTCAACATTCACTACATCAGAGGTGTACAAATCCAGGGTGCCAGGTCACCCAGGCACCAAAATTTTTTATAGTGGAACCTAATATTTCTGAGCCCTCAGTACAGAACTTGCTTCATGTCAGTCTTGTGGTACCTAGAATTTTGAGGTGGCTTCTAGATTTTTGGAAAATTTGTGAACTTATGCACTGAGTAATGCGTATTATTTAAACATATATTTGAAATATTGTCAGTACAGTTTTAGTCAAGTCTGTGATGTGATGTGATATATGAAGTTTTTTCATCCAGATTTGTAATTGGTATATAAGGCTTAATTTAAGGAGTTGGTTTTCTTTGTATTAACCAAACCTCTTTTGACTTGTGTCATCATCATCATTGTAATTATCATCAGCACCACCACAACTGTCAGAGAGTTGGTAACCGTTTATAACCCTCTTATTCCAGGCAGACTTGTTTTATCAGTCATGTGTAGAGTTTGTCCCTATTGTCATGTATCCAATTTGTTTCTTTCATAGCTCAAAGTTCTGTCAGTGTAGATTCCATCGTAATTCAAAGAAAAGTCATATTTCCTGTAGTAGTCTTTCCATATGTTTTGTGGTCCATGTCATGACAATGTGTCACACCTTTACCCAGAGGCTTAAAGATTGGAGCAAGCTACTAACTGGTTATGCAAAATTTATTAGTGTTTCGGAGTTTAAAAGAGAAGTAAAAATGAAAATGTGTACCAAATCGTGCCATTTGTTCTTACATATGTGAACTCTTTGAAACCAACACTCCTTCCCCTGCTTTGGTCCTTCCGAAACAAATGTTTTATTAGGGATACTTAATGTGTATTTGGTGAAATTTGGACAGAATAAAATTTACCATCCATTGACTCCTGAAGCTGCTGCAACCAATTTTGTATTTACTGTGTACTGAAACCATCACTATCTGTTTAGCATTGATGCATGTTGTGTCACCTTTGCTCCACAAATGATGATGCTGTGTACAAGAATAATTTTTCTGGTGTTCCCCTTTGCCCTGCTATAACATCAGTAGTAGGTTTTGGTGATATGGAGATTATTTTTTGCACCATTTTATGGTGCTGTGTAACAAACTGTTATGCATCTTGGACATATATTTGTCTGCTTGAAGAAGTATCCATTCTTCGACTGGGGTATGATTGTTTCCTTTGTCTGTATCACAACATTCACTGTCTTCCTGAAATGCAGGTCACCACTGTAGGATTGTGTTCTTTGCACAAAAAATATTTAGACATGGGACCATGTTTTTTTTCTTCCCCTCCCAAGGTATGGCCAATTTGAAGAGAGGGGCACTGAATGAGTGCAGCAGTTGTACCTGCATATCAAACCTTCCTCCATGAAGCCTTCCCCTCTCATGTTTAAAAATGATGTTACAGTACTGCTGTGTGAGTCCAGTCTTTGGTCTGCGCAAAACACATTGCCATGTACACATTCACAGAGATGACTGATGCGCATATCATGTTTGGTCATTTGGCGTGAAAGTTGCACATGTTATTACAAGGTGGTTCAAATATGACCGGGACTGATTTGTGTGTAAACAAGCTGCAGTCAGTCCCGGTCATATTTGAACCACCTTGTACCAGGATTACCTTGTCACCAGGTTCCTGATGGAAAAATGTTTCTGATCATTGACCTTTAGGGATACAGGGACACTTGTGTTTGCAACAGCAGAATGAGGAAGATAGATAGTAGGGACAACATATTTGGCAGACAGGATCCTGAACATTCTGGGATTAACAATAAGAGGATCACAGCTGTGTAACTCTTTGCCCGTGTAACTGTTTGTAAGGCCTGTTCCCACGTATTTACTCTGGAAGAGCAGAGTTTTGTTATTGGTGTCTCCATCAGCATGCCATTGAACCTTGTTCTGTGTCCCTTATGTTTGTTTCTGGTCCTTCCAACCCCTGCACAAACACAAGTAAGTTTCGCAAATTTGTTTGTAAAAATAGCTTTTTTTGCTCCTGGATGGGTGACATCACATTACTTTCCAGAATAATAGCTTGTGCATGTACAGAAAAGACAAGCTTATCACTGCTTGCAGCAGTGATAAGGTTGTAACACACAATTTACATATAAGTGCAGATGTTAATAAGCAAGACTTTAAATGAATTTATGTGCTGTCATGACAAATACTGAACAACGCATGACTAATTCAAGAGGAGGACATTGTGTGGAAAAGAATCTATATATATGGTTCCCAAAACCAGGAGAGGGCTTTATGTTACATGAATGACAATCCCACACAAGCAAATTTTTAATTTTATGATATTCAGTGCAAAACACCTTTTTCCTTGTAATAGTACTCAGTATAAACTCAGGACTTCATGCCACTAATGATCTTAATTATGTGTTCTAGAGAAAGCAGTGCACAATATCACAGCGGTCATTTAGTGTTGGGACCTTGTCGGAGTCTATGGAGCCACTTGGCTCAAGAATAGGTCAGTTTGTACCACAACTGTTGCCATTGTTTCTGCAACTGTCCAAAGATGAGAGTGATGAAGTGCGGAACAATGCCATCTTTGGTATCGGGGAGATGGTCCTCCATGGCAAACACTCTCTTTTCCCGTATCCTTTAACACAGTATGTTAAGAAGAGTGTTGCTATTACTTGGATAACTGTTTGTTTTAACTCCAGCTGGTAGTAGAATCTTTTTAGAAGTTATAAGCATAAAAAATATATTAAAAATGCCCCAGGAGAGTTTAAGTGGCGAGAAGAGTTAACAGTCAGTATTGTATGAACATGTAAAGGCTGGTCAAGAAGTCCTTGGACTGCGTGTGCACCCTCATGTTAAAATCATGTAACAGCCGCATTATATTTGGGTGTGGTTTACTAGACTGCTTCCTGTTAATGTTTTCTGTTCCATCGTAGTACTGTTGTGGTGCACTGACTGTTATTTGATCTAAAGAAGGTGAGCTTCAGTAGTTTTCAAAATGTACCATTGCTGGATAGAGTGAATCAAGAATTCATGATGTCTGCAAGAGGCATTGCGACAGAAATTACCAGAACTTTGGTGGACACACAGCCGGTGTCTTCACCACAACAGTGCTCCCAAGTACACAGTGCAGTCCTTCAAGAAGTTTCTCCCAGAAAACAAAACTCCAGTGGTTTCAGCCACCCTAGAGCCCTGATTTCTCTCTAGCAAATTTTGCTATTCCTAGAACTGAAAGCTTGTTTAAAAGGACATTGACTTGAATCAGTAGAAGAAATGTAAGAACAAATGGTGGAACAGCTATCTCATATTCATTCAGAATCATATATGGAATGCTGGGGAAAATGGAAACGTCATTAGAATCACCATACTAATGCAGGAGGGGACTGTTTAAATAGTGCAGTGTTTAATATAATTTTGGTTCAAATCATGTTTTACGTAAGCAGTTTGAGAACTTTTTGAGTAACCCTTGTGTGTGTGTTTGTGTGTTTTTGAGAGTGACAGAGAGAGAGAGAGATCACTCTAGTAAGTGTATGCAGATCAAGAGTCTTAATTTTAAGAATTTACTGTCCATGTGCCCTGTTTGAAATTTATTGTTGTTTTGTTACATAAATTGGTGAACGCAACGGATGTGTAAACCAGAATCTTAACAAGATGTCCTGACAAGAATGTTTGAAGTTTAGTTCTCTTTTGAAGAAATGGTAGCAAATGATCACTGTACTAGGCAATAAATTCACCTGTACTTTATTATGAAATCAGTTTTTAATATTTTCAACCAATATATGTGTGTGTGTAGGTCTCAAGTTGTCTGCTCTGTGAAGGTTCTTTTCTGATTTAAGTTTTGTTTGACCTTTTTTTTGTCTGTCCCCTACTTTCTGTGTGCCAAGCCTATATTATCCTAGATCAGATCGTCCTAATAATATTTGGTGAAGAGTACAAATAGTGAAGCTGATATAGCGTAATTAGTATGGTGAGTAGGCCATGGACTCAGCAATCCAGGGTTTGAATCCTTGCAGTAGTATCAGTTTTTCTCTTTTCCCAAATGTCTGTACCAGCCACCTATTCAGTGGGTATTGGGGATTTTTTTCCTGGGGTAAAGCAGCCAGGGCGCAAAGTTGACCCCTTACCTGTGTCTGGTGCCAAGGTTGAGAATGTGTGGAGCTATGCCTCTAGTCCTTCTGTATGCCTTCATGGCATGGCAGGGACAACTTTATCTTCCCTCCCTTTTTTTTAATACCCTATTATGTTGTGTTCTCCAACTGTTACTTAAATATAATATACCAGGCTAAATTTAAGTGAAAGTACATGTAGCTTTTGGTAGAGTTCTGTAGAAAATGTAATTTGTGATTTTGCACATGTCCCAGACTTTTCTACTAAATACTGTGTGTCTTGTTTTCATGATTTAGAATTTTTAATGCCTTAACATGATAGACATTATTCAGAAATCCTCCAGGCTTTATCAGTGGCTGCATCTAAAGAGAAACATGCGGGGACACTCGATAACATTTGTGGAGCACTGGCCAGGCTCATCTTGAGCAATGTGTCTGGTGTGCCAATGGAACAGGTTAGTATTGTTGTGTGGGTAGAGCAGCTTATTTCTCCAAATCATTGAAATGAATTATGTAATGCTAAAAACTTTGTCCTTATGTTTAGGTATTTCCTGTATTTGTTAATTATCTGCCACTGAGAGAAGATTTCGATGAGAACAAGGCTGTTTTTGAGTGCATGACATACCTGTACCAACTGGGCCATCCATTACTTCTCAGCCACCTGACATCTGTCGTGAAGGCAGGATTTGTAGTGCTGTGTGAACACCAAGGGGTCAAAGGTCAGTATTTGCAGTATAGTTACGTGTGTACAACATATTAATTAGGATCACAGTTTATAGGTTGTGTGCCAAACATTCTTCTACATACTGTTTCCATTTAGAAGCCCAGACACTCACTGTTATCATGTTTTTGTGTTTGGGTTATTTGTCATAATTGTAGAGCAGGAGCAAAAGTTCTTTGAACTTGAATGGCGGCATCACGATGTGCTTGGATACATATTATGATATTAATAGTGTACGTCAGCACAGCTGTTTTTATTACACAAGTTAATTATATAGGCTACATGTTTTGACTATTGAACCATCATCTTCAGGCCTGTTCTTTACAGGTTAAGTCACAGGATGCTGTGCACACGTAGAGATCCCATTGTGTTTACATCCGTGAAATACTCAAGCCAGATCATTTATCTAGGAAAGTAAATGTGTGAAATGTGTAACTAAGTGGTTAAAATACATTTAAAATTCTTTTAAAAGTGTTGTTTTGGCATTTACCAGTTAAAAACAGGTCCCATTGCCATCTAATTCTTCTTTGGGTAGCAAATATAACCTCACAACCCAAAGAAGAATTATATGGTAACAGGACCTGTTTTTAACTGGTAAACACCAATACACTACTTTTAAAAGAATTTTAAATGTATTTTAACCACTTAGTTACACATTTCGCACATTTACTTTCCTAGATAAATGATCTGGCTTAAGTATTTCACTGATGTAAACACACTGGGATCTCAGTGTGTGCACAGCATGCTGTGACTTAACCTGTAAAGAATAGGCCTGAAGATGACTGTTCAATAGTCGAAACATGTAGCCTACATAATTACCTTGTGTAATAAAAACAGTTGTGCTGACGTGCACTATTAATATCATAAAAAGTTCTGTGGCCACATACGATTCCTTTTAAATGTGACATTCTTGTTCTCTTTGGTAAGTAAGTGTTGAGTATGAGATATTAGCTGCCTACATTCATTACAGTAATTTCAGAGTTGCAGCATTTTGAAATTTGAAACTTTCACTAAACTTTCTGTAATTTTGAATCACTAGAAATGTCATAATCACGATAGGACTCTTATTCTTTTATCAATTTAAATCTCTTAAATGGAACTATCATTCATATTTGTGGTAAGTAGGTCAAAAGACCAGAACAGGAACGTGTATGTTCTTGCCATTCAAACACTGCTTCCTGAAATCAAACATAAAGCTATGCAGGTTACTCTTCTGCACTTCTGTGTTGGTGGTGCTGCAGGTGTTAATGTTAATGTTAATGTTATCTTCATCTTCAGAGCCATGAGGGTCAGGATCACTGTCACAAGAAAGTCATACCACATTATGTCTTTCTCCATCTCTTATACATCTTAAATTAACATAGCTTTTTATCTGGGTTGCAGTGTATGAATTTTTTTGCATCTTGAATTATTTTAGGTTTTTTTTAACTGTACTTACTTACTACATGCAGCAGAGTTCTTTGAGAAGCTAACTGGTTCTCAACTAGCCAAGAAACTCCCCACACTCTGTGGAACATGAAGGTTCAGTATTGCATTTACAAGTGCCTGACACTTGTCCCTGTCCTGAGCCAGATTGATCCAGCCCATGCCCCCCATCATACTTTCTGAAGAGCCATCTTACATAAAACTACATAAATACCTGCCTTTAATACTCATGTTTAGCATGTGTGCACAATACCTCATAGATTAAAATCCACTCATACAGTGCATCTGTGCATGGGTACATGAAAGGAAGAGGAACGTGTGAAAGTTAAGAAGTTGTGGAGTAAGTAGCGTCACCAACCTCATCAGTAACAATGTACACATTAGTTTTTTTTAAAAGAAAGATTGGGTATTTAAGATGAAATGGTAACAGCACAAAACTGTGATAAACTAAGTTCTTTTGAACACAGTTTGCATTTAATATTTTTCCACTTGTCTAAGAATTAGAGTACATTAAATGCCTGAAGGGAGTTCAAATATAAATTCCATTTTTGACGTTCAAAGGGCCATGCATCGTAATATTATTTCTATAGTAAAACCAACTAGCTGCACCAATGTATTAAGTTTATTTTATTTTGGAATGACACTGTACATGTTTCGGACAGTCTTCCCATCCATCATCAGGAGTTCAAGACTGTACATACAGCAACAGGCATTTGTCAAACAGATACTGCTGTCTGCTTGCCAGCAAACAGACAGCAGTATCTGTTAGTTTTACTATAGAAATAATAAATTCCATTGTCATTTTTCCAAGTGTTCTTGTGCAGGTCTAACGAATGAAGCAGACTGATTTATATTTGTTGTGTGCGAGTTGTTTTATAATCATTTTGGTGCCAAGATTACTATTGCACGTGAATACAATTGCAGCATGACCTCCCTGAAAAATACCATTGCAAGTAGAACCGTGGACATGCCATCTGCATAAGGTTCGTCATCCCCGTTGTGTTTATAATAAACTAAATTGGAGTGTGTATACTTGTCTAACACAACTATATGGTGGTAGAGATATGTATAATTTATTACATAAAGAACAACTACATGTTTTGGCCCTTTTCATTGGCCATCTTCAGGTTGATAAATGAA